>Ga0160420_100080_pt1 | contig 57152 bp, 63 predicted proteins | sample CelAP2metagpilot_FD_108197 | JGI IMG/M metagenome (GOLD analysis project Ga0160420, IMG submission 108197) | Phycosphere-associated microbial communities from algal ponds in Kailua-Kona, Hawaii, USA - Cellana AP2-5-5 metagenome pilot | ecosystem: Engineered > Artificial ecosystem > Aquaculture >...
GGAGGCATACGCGGGTGGGGTGGAATTGGTAGAGAAATCGCAGGCCACGACGAGAGGAGGAGTAGGAGGGGGGGGAGGAGGAGGAGGAGGAGGAGGGGGCAGCCGAGTGGGTGGGGGAGGAGGGGGAAGGAGAGGAGGGGTGGGGGGGGGGGGAGGAGGAGGGGGAGGAAGAGGCGGCCACCGATTGGGTGGAGGAGGAGGAGGAAGGGGAGCAGGTGAAGGAGGAGGAGGAGGGAAGAAACCGAGTTGGATGAACTTGTAGTGCGTCGATTCGAAAGAGATGAGCATGTATGGATGGTTCCCAGTCATCATCTTGTATTGCTGATGGGGAAATACGTCAGTTTTGTGGACCGCGCGCGTGCACATGAAAGAAGAGAGTCCCAGGAAAGTCGTGGAAACTCAATATCGAAGTAGAGGTAGGCAGGCAAGATAAGGCTAGGGAGGGGCTCTGCACATACACCACACAAGGCGCGAACCATTGAATGGTCTCTGTGCGGTGGTGCACTCGCACTAGTCAATAAGCCCCTCACATTCGTATATATATATATATATGCTCTGCTGAGATTGCTTCAAGGCATGGCAAGCATCGCGAAAGCAACGTGAAAGCAACGCGAAAGCTTCAATCTGAAAATAGTACAGGCCATCAGCGCGGATGGTTTAGGCGTGGGGGCAGGAGGGGCCGTCTTCCTCGGTGCACTTGACAACATTCGTACAAAGCCGCTGCTGACAAAAAAGAAAAAACCAAAAAAGAGTGAAAATCATAGAGAACAAGGAGAAACGAGGGGGAGGGGGAGATATGGTCTGGGATAATCGAGCGCATCTACCAAGGCACGTGACCAACTGTTTCCCTCCTGAACTTTGTCATCTTCTTTTCTTACTGATGATAATGTGATGACAACAATATTGCTGTGCTTGTTTCACTTCCTTCTTTTCCTCTCTATTTCCCCATCAACTGTCAACACACACCTCTCACTATTCCTCCTCCTCTTCTTTGCGTCACCACTTCCCACAACCCCTCCCTAAAGGCCTCTACACTGAAGTCTACCGCTAAAACTACAACCTCACACCTACTGCACACTACCCTTGCTCTCTTCTAACGCAAGTCAAAGTCATCCTCTTCCACCTCATCCACGCCCATCACCCCACCTTCTTTTCCCACCTCCTCCTCTACCTCACCCTCATCCTCGTCCTCAACTGCGAATGGGTTGGTTGTTGCAGACACCGCGTTTGCGGCAGCCTTTGTTTCATCTCCCTGTGCTGGAGATGCTGCTGTTGTACCTGCTACTGCTTTTTTTGGTACTGATGGTGCAGTAGCACGCCTATGGCCCTCCCATGACGCGTGATGCGCCGCCGCCTTCGCCTCACGGATGGCTGTGTCCAACTCGTCCTCCTCCTCCCCTTCCTTCCTCTTGCATTCCTCCCTTTCATCCGCTTCCTCAAGCCCTGCTTGCAGGTCGGAAAGATCCATCAAACCATCTTGGCTGCTGCTGCTCAGGCCACGGGGCCGCGACACATCTTCCTCCACGACCACCGCAGGAGGAGGAGAAAGGCCAGGGGCGGGGAAACAGAAAGCGGAAGACGCGGAGGCATTCGCCCAAGATGGCTGCACGGAGGAGGGAGGAGAGGATGGAGCAGGACGTGTGGACAAAGCAGCACCATCAGAGGGAGACGTAGAGGATCCCGGTCCGGGGTTCTGAGGAAGAGTCCGAACAAAACTCAGCCCTCCCTCCCCCTCAGCCTCGTCCTCCTCATCACCCTCCCCCCCCAGCCCACCTGAAATCCGGTTTACACTCAACCTCCTCGCGATTCGGATGACGGCATTGTCTAAATACGCCCTTGACAATTTACTCACCGTTTCCGCCAACGCCGGCCCATCCATCGCCTTGGCAGCCGTCAGCAAGTCCTCGGCGCACTCGCACTCTATGGCCCTTAAGTACCCGGAGTGCTGCAAATGCACCTCCATAAACGCCTTATCCGCCGCAACAACGTCGCCAAGATACAGTTGGAGGATGGTCTCCGTGCAGTACATTTTAAACAAGGAGGAGTTTAGCCCTTGAGCGGCGAGGACCCCCCCAGCTTTCCTACACACCTTCAGGGCATCCGAAATCTTCTCGTTTCGCAAGCAGAGGGTGAGGGACTTGCTAAACACGTCATTGGCCAGAGGGGCCTTTGCGAGCTCCATCGGGTCTCCGTGATCGGGCATCAAGAAGTCAATGGCCTGCATACAGTACTCTACCGCCTTGCTGGGCGAAGAGTCTTCCACCACTACCCCCGCTTTGACCAAAGAGTCAGCCGCCCGGCCCGAATCCCCATGCAACACCCACATGTCAGCTTCCCGTGCAAGGAATTCTGCAGCTACCCCCTCATCGTCATCTTCCTTGGCCATTTGCGAAGCGTTTTTATAGGCCATAGCTGCAGCTGCATACGTGCTTGTCTTCTCATTACATTCCGCACACTGCACATATGCATTCTTACTCTGCTCCACCGCCCCCGCCGCCTTGTACAATGCGGCGGCCTTATCGAAGTACGGCGCCGCGGAAAGATGATCTGGTTGCCAATTTCCAAAGAGGGAGGTCTTGAGCATCTTGCTTGCTTTCAGACGCCATTCCTCCGCTTCCTTGAGCTTCTCGAGATTCATTCGCTTAGGGGGAGGTAGAGCATTCCCACGGTGAGAGGGCAAGGTGGACTGCCGCGCAGAAGTGAGCCTGGAAGAACTCGCCCCTACGGTGGGCGTTGTAAATGTGCTGCTAGGACCGGCGACTCGAGGGGGCTGTGGGTCAGGTTGAGAAAGATAAGGGAAGAGTGAGCATCCCGCTCGCGTGGATCGAAATTGCACTCCATCCTTTTGTTTGACAATAGGCCCCGGTATAAAAATGAATGCAGCGCGTGTACTTATAATTTTTTGTGCGAAGGGCTTGTGATATAATTTGATTCTGGACGACGGACAAGAATGGAAAGGGGGAGGAAGGAGGGCGCGAGAGAGACTGAATAAGGGCGAAGACGCACCGCAGGAGCGCCTCTGGTGTCGCTTTTGGCAAAAAGTGCATTGCGATCATTGGAAAATTTGCTCATGGATGCAGCGATGGCGTAGGTGAGGGGCAGGGTCGCAGTTGGGGTGGTGTCCTTTGCTTCTTGACCTTGATCGATGGGTTCAGACGAGGCCCGAAGCGGAGGGGTCCGCTTGTCTTTGCGTGGGTTCAAATGCGGCCTGAATCTCCCTGTGGGAATGTTCATGATATAAGGAAGCGTTTTGCTGCTGGGTGAATTATCGTCAGATACAGAGGGCGCTCTGATCCAAGGCGTGCCAAGAATCACGGCGTCATTCCCCCCAACGGCACACTCGAGAGTCTCGCGGAAGCAAGTTGATAACGTTTTGTCGTCCCATGATGATCGGCTTTGTCGTGTCATCAATGTATACCATCGCCCCACCTCTCAACATAAATCAATGACCGTATACAGGTCGCAGCAATCCCTGACCACGGAAAGGCGGCAGCATCCGGGGGTCTGACCCCGCAGGGCAGCGCACAAGTGACCGGCGCATATTCATTCGGGGAAAAACAAACTTGGCTTCAATAAACTAGATCGACTGCTGCCTATCCCACCTACACCCGGGCCATTGCTTCCACAACAAGCAGCAGCATACACAGCATCCTTGCTTTTGCTGCTCTATTGACTTGGCTGATGGGGTGGCGGGAAACCCTGCGGCGCACAATTTTGCACTCCTTCGCAAGCTCTCTTGTGCAGCACTTCCTAGCGGCTATCTGGAACACCATCTCAGCTAATAAGCTTTGGCGCCGACAAGAGGTGTGCATCACGTCATTCCCGTTGCTGACATTACCGCAGGATGTGGTGCTGCAGGTTATGGATTTCTTGGCCAGCTCGGACGTGGCGGCGAGGACTGCTGAGTTATGCGAAATCCCCATTAAGGAGAAAACAGCACGGCTGCTTCTACATCGCGCGTTGCTCTCCAACGTTTGCAAAGCATGGCATACGCAGCTGCAAGCAGATGATGCCAGCGATAATTCATGGTTCAGAACTATTTTCATCCTATCCAAGCCTATCTCGAGGAAATCTACTCTAGAAAGGTGCAGTGACATGTCGTATTGGGAGGTCGAGAGCGAGGACGAGGACGAGGACGAGGACGAGGACGAGGAGGAGGAATCTGATCGGGGGGATATATGCGTCAACTGGCTGCTTACGGCCTTGCCTTCTCTGATGTATGCAGCCCCCCAGCCGAAAGAGGAGATCTGTGATGCCCTCCGAATCATACTAAACCGAGCCACACGCGGACACAACCAGCCGAGGATTGTGGAGCCTGACGACGAAGACAACGAAGCAGCAGGGGACGCTGAGAGTATAAATTTACATGCAGATGAAATCTGCTGCTTTATGTGGAGCTGTCTCACCTCTCCCTCCCTCCGTCGGGACCAAAAACATGCAATCAAGGTCGTGGGTGCGTGGGCCTCACTGCTCAAGTGCAAGCTACCGGCAGCGAGGTTGACTATCACGCCGATGTCGGTCTCCTTGTTGACCGTCCTCCTTCATGATATGCAGGCCACAGAGGACGACCGCAAAACCTTTTACTGCACTCCTATTCCCTATGAAGATGGTGCTGGTGAGACCCACGACCCCAACCTGATCGTTTGGGGGGGGAGCCCACACACGCTCCGCAGGCTATGCACGAGCCTTTTGGAACTCATGGCACAGGAGTTCGGTCCTGATGTGGTCATTAAAGAATTTTATCCCTCCATTGAGCATATGATATTACGTCCTTTCGGGTATGGCATTCGAGGTAACAGTGTCGTAGACATTCGAGAAGCCGCCCTGTTGGCGCTTGGGGTGGTAGCTACCTCGTGCGGAGAAGGGCTGGCACAGCAGCGAGAAGCGGTGCTGAGTGAGTTGATCGCGCCATTTATGGATGACCAGGATGAAATGACGCGATGTACGGCATATTGGACATTGGGCCGGGTGGTGGAGGGTTTGTTCGAGTCCGGGGCATTGGATGAAGGTGTGCGACGACACGTCTTCGGACAGGTCCTGGATTGGTTTGACAAGGGTCTGAGTGATGGGAGCAACAAGGCAGTGATGGCAGCGGCAAATGCCTTGGGCGATAGTTTTGGTGCGCTTGATTTCCCCTTGGCGCTGCAGTTTAAGGATCCATTGCTGGGGATGGCCCTCCGTGCGATACGACGCACGCCGCAGCTACTGGGGCTGTACGAGGTGTTGAACAAGATGGTGGAGGTGGTGGGATGGGCGATGTGGGAGAGATCGGAGGGGGAAAGCTTGAGATTAACGATGGATACGGTGGTGGAGGCTTGGGGGGAGGTTGCTGGATACACTTGCGGTCAGCCTCAGAGGTATCCGATGGAAACGCTCATGGCCTTGTGGCGGGAGGTTATGTCCCCGATGGGAGGGAAGGAGGAGAGGAGAATAACGATCCTGACTGCAGGGGATATGAAGGATGTGATGGACACGGCAGAGTCGGCGACTGTAATAAAGACGACGATGATCATGGATAGGAGGGCGGTGAGGCAGACAGAGTGCGAGAAGAATCATGGAAGTATGGATGAGCAAAGCAGCAGCAGCAGCAGCAGCAGCAGCAGCAGCATCAGCATCACGATAACCGCCAGTAGGCATCAAGCCATCATCCTCGAAGGGCCGTGGATACCCCTCATTCTGGATTTGACGCGCCAAGCCCTGCAGTCCAACCAGGGTCTTTCTACCCGCCTCGGTACGGAGGTCGTTGCCGCCTGCCTTCACCTCCTTTGTGCTTTCCTGGAGCTAACAGGGAATGATGCCTCGACCCTATTCAGCGTGTTCACCCCGTGGCTGGTCGACGAATGTCTTCTTCCCCTCCTTTCTCAAAAAGACAAAACTCTTCCGGGTATTGTCACCATTCCACTCCATGCCTTACTAGGCGAAGCCGTCCCTCTCTACCCGAAGCTCTTCGCCTCTAGTCTGCATGGATGGGTTTCCGGTCTCGTCCACACCATTGTCAAGACACCGCTCAGCTCGTTGCACCCACTGAGAGTACGATATGGAGACAAAAGCGCGTCTGAGCCATCTTCGTCGCCTTTCTCCTCCTCTTTCTCCTCCCCCTCTTCCTCATCCTCCGTCGACCGGCCCAGTATGAATGACGGAGCTCCGCATTCTCTCAGCCTCATCAATAATGCCGTCTATGCCTTTGGTCAACTCGCACTTGTGACCCACAGCCCCTCCAAGCTCCCTTCTTCTCCCTCCTCCTCTCCCTTACTCCCCTACATCCCTTCCGTCATCAAGGTCCTGGGTCGCATTCTAAAAATGGGGCCCTTGCAAAGGAAATTCCGAGGGGAGGACGAGGACGGGGATGGAAACGAGGACGAGGACGACGATCCAATGGCGATTCTCGAGCTCTTGAGCGGGGGGCGAAGAGATGAAGAGTTGTATCTCCGGGTGACATGTGCCTGCACGTTGGGTGCCTTGGCTCTCCACTCTCCTGCCTTGGTCCACGAGTGGCTGCTGCTATCAAGGGAACGGCAGCACGCACGGCGGGTGCGGGGGCGGGGGCGAGGCGGGCACAGACAGCGGCATCGGGGGCAGCAAGACGAGGAGGAGGAGAAGGAAGAAGAGGAAGGGGAGGAGGACCTGGCATGTCGGTGGTATGGACTGGTGGTGGAGAGTCCCAAGCTCTTGCGTGGTAATTTAAATCGCGTGGAACTTTGGTATGGGGTAGCCGGTTTGACCTCTGTGCTTGTATTTGACGTCGAGGAGGGGGGGTTGAAGTTGCTCTCCCCCTCGTCTTCCATCCAGACTTTTTCGCCAACAGGAGCCGGGGAGGAAGAGGGGAAGGAGAGGGGTGTGGGTATGTTGGTGTCGCGGGTCAAGGCGTTAGTTTCTCTCGAGAAGAATATTACCGAGACAGAATTCCCTGCCGTCGCCTCCCTCCCTCCCACTTTGACCCGAGATATGGCACAACGGCTGTGCAGCATTCTCCACGACCAACATCCAGGGGAGTACTGCCCTGCGTTCGGGCGGATGGACATGGCAGATGAAAGACAAATCCGCCTTCGTGGGGAGGTTGAATAGTTTTCTGGCTCAAGGGGGGAGAAGCGAGGGGGAAATGTCGGAGGGATGAAGGGAGGGAGGAAGGAGGGAAGAGGAGGGAGCCGTTGTGTACAGATGGCGATCGAGGAGTGTCAATAGAAAACGTTTTTAACGCGGAAGAAACATGGAGCATGACACATGTCCTTGTAGAGAGAGTAAACACTGTAGAAAGAGCAAAATCTGTGGAAAGGGCATAAGGAAGAGGATGGATAGGTTGATTAAGGAAGATGAGAAAAGGCTCCGCAGCGCGTCATGTCTTGCCTCTCCGCGGCATGCACACCTCATGGTTCTTGGTGTTGTTGCTGCTGCTGCTCCTCTTGTTGCTCTTGTTGCTCTTATAACGTTCTTATTTTTGTTGTTTTGGTTGTCCAATTCTTGGGGTCGTATTATTTTTAACTTCTTTATCTGCAGTCAAAGAAGTGATCGTGGTGATAGTAGTGGCTGTATAATAATAGGAGGAGGAGGAGGAGTCGTAGCCTTAAATTGGTTGAATACACTACCCGACACGCACGCGTCCCTGTATGTCGGTGTTGATTGCTATTCCAAAATACACTCACGTACTATCACTCCCTGCCTTCGTCCTTCTCCCCCTCCCTCCCTCAATTCCAGTGTTCCTGCCTCTCATCCTCTTCTTTCCTTTCTTCCGAATCCCTTTGCTTGCCCTCTCTCTCTACTATTCTAATTTTCCGGTATTTATTTATATCCACGCACTGTACACTTCATCCTCTCTTCTTCCTTCTCCCTGTTAAGCAGGGCCCCCTCCTCCCTCCGATCTCCCCTCCCTCCCCCGCTCCGCCACCACCTCCATCGTCGTCTTCTCCGCCTTGAGTGCCAGCCGGCCCACTTCAATGTCTCCTTCGAAGATGACCCGTACGAATCGTGCAATGGCCAGCAAGACGTCCGTGGGCAGGGCAGGCAAGCCGCTCCTGCTCACCCACAGACGGGAGGTGCGTCCTTCGAGTTTGATGTAAAGGAACTCCTGGGGGCGAATGAGGGAGGGAGGGAGGGAGGGGGGGGAGGGATGAGGAACAGCAGCCACTCCGACGGCCAATAGAGGAATGAGAAGGGTGAACAGAGGAAAGGGAAGAAGGGAGAGAGGAAGGGACGAAGGAAGGGAGGGAGGGAGGGAGGGGGGGAAGGGAGGGAGGGAGGGAGGGAGGGAGGGAGGGACTGGGCTTACCTCCGCTTGCAACTGCAAAGTAAGAATGTTCAAGAGGGTGACAACTTGTGGCCGGCACTGCTGTCTGACGAAGGGAGAAAAAATCTCCCTGTTAGCCTTGCTTCCTCCTCCCTCCTCCTTTTTTTCTCTTCCTCCTATGTCTTTTTCTCCTTTTCTTTCGCCATTCCCTGCCGGCTCTTCCGCCGCAGCCGCCGGTGCGGACCATCCTCCGCCTCCTCTTTCTCCTGCTGCTACCGCTTCTGCCGCTGCTGCTGCTGCCGCTGCTGCTGGATTTGGTGGTTGTGGCTTCTGGAATTGCCTCAAGGTCATCCACAGGAGTAGGGAGGATGTAAACCAATTGGGGAGGCCGAATCGAGTTTGTGCCATGGCAGGGTCTTTTAGAGGGGATTCACACAGGCGGACAAGGGCGTTGATGATCCGCTTGTCTTGCAGAGGGACGCGGTTCAGGCAGAAGTTGAGGATGGCCCGGTACATGTACTCGAGGTTACGCGTGCGCTTGTCGCTGGATTCCCAATACCAGTTTAAAGTGTCTGAGGAGTAGGGAGGAAGGGAGCCAAGGAGGGAAAGCAGGGAGGAAGGGAAGGAAGGAGGGAGAAAGGGAGAGAGGGAGGGAGGGAGAGTTGAGTACTAGCCCAAGCGTCTGGCCCGACACTTTTCTGCTTCGATCGCTAAAGCCATGAATCCATCCTATCCTCCTCTCCCCCTATCTTCTTCCCTCCTTCCATCCCTTCCCGCCCGACTTACTCGAACCAAAGTCTTCAGAAGGCAACGTTTTGGTGGCTAGGAAAGCAGCTTGGTCCCTCATGATACGTTGCAATACCAATAAACGCTGTCGAGGCGCCAAGTCTGGGACTGCCATAGGGGCGCGAGAAGGGTTGAGGCCCCGAGCTGCTCCTCCTTCACCTCCTCCAATGGCACCCGCTGGCGGAGGCGCGTGTGCTTGTATCATCATATCTGATAATAAACTCGTAGCTCCTTTCTGTCTCCTCTTCCGCCGCCACCGCCGCTTACGTTTGCTGCTGTTCCTTCACTTTTTAGAAGGCCGTCTCGTTCGGCCTTTCGGTTTCTGTCCTCCTCCACCCCCAGGTTGCTTGGAGCAGGTGCTCCTCGTGAGTCTGCACGTCGTGAACTTGGTGCGCGTCCTCGTGTGTCTGTAAGAGTGCAGGAAAGGAGGGAGAGTTAAAAAGGGGGAGCGAAGCAAGAAGCAGGACATATCAGCACTATTAGGTGTTCATCATCGCTTCCGCAGTTAAAAAGCGGGAGAGGATTCACAACGCGCACCATATGTCCCTCTACATCAGGCGTGGGGAAGGATTCACAAAATTCATGGTGTATGAGGTTATCCTGCCTAAACGCCTCTAGGCCACACATGGGTGCGACCGGCACAATCCTACCACCCTCTGCTTCTTCATCTTTTCTCGCTGGAAGAAGCGAGTAGTAAAATTGTGATATTGCACTTCTGTACTCGCATGCCCCCTCATTCAATGCCTCAAAAGCAGGCATTTGTGAGAATAAGTGGTGAGTAGATGGGCACAAACATGGTCCGCTCGTTCGCAATGCCAAATAAAACGAAAAGCCAGATCAGAGGGTCGCAATAGTTCCCGAGGAGGCTTCTGCCACTCGGGAGACAGTATATGGTCAAGGTGTACGTCTCCCTCTCAGTCTGGCAACAGAGCTTCAACGACTCCTCGAGCCGTCGCTCAAGAACACCTTGGAAAGAAAAGTCAGACGAACCATCCCCACAAACACACAGACTGCAGGACTAACTCATCGATAAACATGCCTGCCGCCTTGTCTCTATCGCGATGCCGACCGCATGGTCGAATCATCGAGATGCAAAGCCGTGTTCTGCTCCTGCATTTTTTCCTTCTCCTCCTCCTCCACCTGGTCAGCCTCTGCTACTCCCGACCATGTGTGCCATCGTCTTGTCCATGCTTTTTGCCCGTTGTCGTTACTCACAGGCGTACCACTAAGACCACCACCAGTCGCTCCGCCGCGAGCACGATCAGCGGCACGCGGACCCGTCCTCGTCGCCGCGACCTGAAGGTCGACTCACCCGTGCCCGAGGTGCCCAACGATGACGAACAAGACGGGGATGGAGGAAGTGGAGGAGGGAAGAAGTGGGTGCGTATCTACCCGTTGGGACTCGGGAAATATGGCGACGAGACGGCAGTCTTCTTGGGGCGGAGGAAAGAGGTGCGGAATGTGGAAGGGGGAAGATTAGAAGCCTTGCCAGTGCCTGTCTTTGCGTCCGGCGACCTGGAGATGCTGGTGGCGGCCTTCCGAGGGCGGGAGGGAGAAAAAGATGGAGACCAAAATAGCAATAAATTTAAGCAGTCAGTACTATGGGCGGGGCGGCACCTGGCGACAAAGGACGACGGGTTATTTGACAATGCTCCTTGGGAATGGGTAGACAAAGGCAGGGAAGGAGGAGGAGCAGAAGGAGGAAAAGGAGGAGGAGGAGAAGGAGCAGCAGCAGCAGCAGCAGCAGCAGTGGCGAGGGCAGCCACAGCCGCTGCAGAGGCGAAGAAGGAAGCGTACAACACTTTTGTATTCGGGAAAAATTTGGACCCTTCCAAGTTCTCCTCTCCCTACGCATTGATGCTGCATGTTGTGCGGGAAATGGTCGGAGCGGTGGTGCTGGAGCTGCTAATTGATGAGGAAGATAGTCCGCGAGGACCGGGGATTACGTTTGGGCCGGTCGTTTTGCTGCAAGAAGATGTAAGTCCAGGGGAAAGACCAAGCTGTCTTCAGGTGGTATGACTCTCCTCTCAATTCTACATCTTACTCTTTCCTGCCTCCCTCCTCTTCTCCCTTCCTCCCCTGCCTTCCCCCTCCACTTCCTATCTACCAACAGCCACCTTCTTCTTCTTATCCTGAAAGTGCCCCTCGGAGAAAGCTCGTAGACTGCCTTTTGGATGAGGTTATCGGCCTGTCCCTCGCCCAAGATCGTCCCATCAAGATGCCTCTTGACCTGTATGACGCCACTGTCCGTATCGCACGCGTGGTAGGAAGGGGTAAAGACGGAATCCTGCAGCTGGAAGCTGCTGAAGAGGAGGGAGGGAGGGAGGGAAGGAGGAGGGACGTGGTAGCGGTGATGGAGAACGTGAAACCGGCGTGGGAGATTGCGTCGGCTGAAGTATTCCGAAATATGGACACCCAAGAGAAACGGCTCTGTTTGATCAAAAGTGGGGCGGAGGGAATACCAAAGAGAAGGGAGGGGCCGCAGGAGCTCGATCTTGCCCTTCTTCCGTTCTTGGATGAAACGGTGCGGAGAGAGGCGAGAATCATCCTGGCGACGGAGAGAGGGGACTGGAAAGCAGTCGCAGTTCTGGAGGAGGGAAAGAGTGCGAGGGGTCGAGTGAAGGATCGGTTGAGGAAGGCCGTGCAGGAGGGGGAAGACGCAGGTGTGCTTGCCATGTTGGAGGAGGAGTTCATACGGCTGACAGCTGCCAAGCTCGATCCGACGCAAGACGAAGGGAGTTATCAGAGGGATCTGGATCAGGATGATTGGTATTTGAAAAATAGACGGACCTAGTGTAGGAGGATGTCGTAATATAGAAGAAGTCGTGGTAGTAGTATCATCCCTTTGGACGTAATGATAATGGTAAAGATGGGGAAGGTCGGCCATTGACTTCCTCCTCTCTTCCAGGGGTGGAGGAGGATAAGGGGGGATAGAGGTAGGGTCTGTGTTATTATTGGGATTTGTACAGTCGAAAGGAGAAGACACAATGCAAAATGGTATGGGAGCCCCGAAAAAAATGCATAGTTTTTTTCCATATTTGTTTTTGCAGGGTTAGGGGCTGTTGTTTTTCTTTATGGTCGCTTATTTATTCTATTCTTTTCTTGCTGTCAGCTTTGGCATGCTTGTCACAGTGGTCTTTGTCTTTAAATTTAGTTTCCTTTCTCTTAAATCTCGCTTTTTCTTCCTCTAGCTTGCTCGGCTGAAGAGCTTAATTCTAATTCGCAGAATGCCAGGGTCTCTCGATCTTGCTTCTGGTGTAAGCTAAATCTGATCTAGTGACACATCAAGCTCACCACTCACCAACTCTCGTTTCGCGCGGCGCTTTCGCCCACTTTATGATACTCATCTATTTTTCATATCCGTTTTCTTGTCTCTACTCCCATTAGTTTTCCTTCTAATAATACGCACTAACACATGAACATCATCATCTCCTTCTGCATCCTGCTGATATTCCCGCACTTCAACCTCCACGCAAGCATCACCACAAAACAAAACAAACCCCTACGTTCCTAGGTACTTCTTCCTCAGCCTTCTCCTATAATATTCTATCATTCGAAACCCACACGCTCCTACCTCTTCTCTTAATCCCCCTCCTCCCTCTTCCCTCCCTCCCCCATCTCCTTCCCTTCGTCCCCCAGATTCAACTGCTCCATCTTCCCTGCCATCAACGCCTCCGTTCGCTTCTCGTAATTTCTCCGGGCATTCTGATACAACAGCCCGTACTTCTCGCTCTTCTCCAAGTCCTCCTTCACCTTCTTCTCCCCCCCTCCTTCCTTCTTCCTCAGCCCCGCTCTCTCCCGCCACATCACACTCAACTTCCCCCATAACTGGGTGTACAACGGCAAGTACCTCCCCGCCGCATCCGTCCGATCCGAGGCACTTTTCCTAATGCCCATCTCTGCTTTCTCAAACCAGCCAATGCCACTCTCGAGATTCTTCGCCCTCTTCTCCTTCTTCCTCTTCAAGTACAGGTCGCCAATCGCAAACGCAACCTGCCCGGCCTCAAACGAGGTCTTGCCACCCGCCTCCATGTATTTACTCAGGAGGGCGTAGGCACGCGTGAATTTATTTATGGCCTTCTCCAAGTCGGCATTTCGAATCGCTTGCTCTGCGGGGGAAAGCGTAGGTGGTGTATTTGCTGCTGTTGTTGCTGTTGCTGCTGTTACTGCTGCTTCTGCTGTTGTTGTACGTGGTGACGTTGCTGGTGGGCTACTGCGTTCCTCTCCTTCGGCTGCCGGTGCCGCCGCCGCCGATGGCCGGCCCTCCTCCCCTTCCTCTCTTCTTTCCACCAAGGCCATGTATATACTCCCAACACTCTTGTACAACCCCACCAAATGGGCCACCTTCGCCTCCTCCCCTCCTTCCCTCCCTCCCGTCCTCGCCCCCTCGAACGCTTCCAAGGCTTTTTCGTACGTCCCCACCGCCTTCCTCAGCTCCTCCTCCCCCCCCTCCCTCCCCCTCTGCCTCCGCCCTTTCTCCTCCCATAGAGTCCCTTCAAAATGCAAAAGCCTCCCCAGTTCCTCCTTCTGTGTATGCAAGAGCGCGGCTTCCGCTTGGGATAACAAAGTAAAACATGCCATTTCATCCGTCTCGTCCTTCTTCCTCCGCGCATACCCCCGCGCCAGCTCGAACCGCAAAGTGTTGATTAAACTGTTTACTTCCGGAATCTGCTTCTTCGGGACCCGCTGCAAGAGAAGGGCGGCGTGGTGAAGCGAGACTTGGTAGGCCTCAATCGAAAGATCGAAGTGTTGAGGGAGAAAAGGAGAGAGGCAGTCTTCTGCATAAAACACAGCCAGCAAGCGATTCGTCTGAATCCAGAGCATCGGTTCTCCTTTCCTCGACAAACGCACCCACTTCTTGTCCACCTCTCCCTCAATACCGTTCTCCTCCTCTCCCTCTTCCTCCCCCTCCTCCTTCCCGAACATTCCCACCGCCTCCTTCAAATAGCCCAATCCTTGCTTCACCGCCGTCTGGATCACCCCTCCCTCCCTCCCGTCTTCCCCTCCCCCTCCCAATCTCTTCAACTGATGGTAAAGATAAACGGCGAGGGTGGTCAAATAAGTCACTCGTCGTGCACTGTCCTCTTTCAGTGTATCCCCTTCCTTCATCCCTTCCAACGCGTTCAATGCCGCGTACGTAGGGTGCCCAGCCGCCAGGTCCCTCTCTTTCCCTCCCTCCTTCGCCCCCTTACTCTTCGGCTCCTCTCCCTTGCTTTCCAAAGCCAAGACCTTAACACGCAACGCCGAAGGACAGTAGGAGAAGCAGGGCGGGAGGGATGGTGAATCGTCACTTCCACTGCAACTGCTGCTGCTGCTGCTGCTCGCATTGCCCGGTAAAGCTTTCTGTATCGCTGAGAGAGCAAGGGTGGGGTTGCCTAGTACTACTGCTGCCATGGCTAGATTTTCTTGTAGGGTGTGGATCTCGACGGGAAGGAGAGGAGAGGTGCCGCGTTGGTGGTCTTGGAAGGTTCTTAGAACTTCACGGATGATGTCCCTGGCTCGTCCGTCCTTGAGATGCTGGCGGAAGCCGAGCACTTGGGCAACAACGGGTTCGCGTAGCCCCGGGTGATATTTTAGATGGGCCTCCCATCTTTCTTTATCGTCCCTGTCACCCTCGAGGGTCTTCTCCTCGCTTCTTGCTTTTTCTGCTGCTGCCGCTGCTGTTCCGTCGGCTGCTTCTGTCGTTGCCTGTGACTCCTCCTTCTCCTTGTGCTTCTCCAGCTTCTCCTCCTCCACAATTGCTTCCTCGCCCTGCTTTTTCAATACTCTCACCACATCTCCCACTTCTGCCCCCTCCCCGTCCATGGCAGTCTGTAACGCCGCCACTGCCGCTGCTGCTGAGTGGACTCGTGCCTTGCTTCCCGCCCGCCCTCCCGCCCAGCCTTCGTTCAGCAATGGCGACAGCCTCGCTTGAATCAGCTCTCGAACCACGTCGTCTGTGAGCAGGGCCGCCTTCTTCCCCTCCTCCTTCCCACCGTCCTTCCCACCCTCCTTCCCACCCTCCTTGGCCGCCTTGATGGCCTGGAGCGCAGCGAGGGTGGGAGGGAGGGCGTGTCGGACAGAGGGGTAGACCTGAGCCATCCCCTCCAGCAGTGCCGTCAATGTCGTAAGAGCCTCATCAAACTTCTTCCTCCCCTCCTTCTTCATCCACTCCATGCTCGACACCCATTCCTGGGCCAAATTTGCAGCGTTGCTCGTCACATCGAGGTTCAACAAAGGTGAAAACGCCTTGTAATTGGCTAGGATATGAAGTTTGGTGTACGTGTCTGTGGCCTCAGGAGAGAAATTGATGGAGGACACGAGGGAGGCAGGGCCCAAGGGGGGAGCATAGAGCTTGCAGGCCTCCCAGGCGCCGTTGACGGGGTCCTTGAGTAACGAGGTGTGGGTGTTGCTCCATGTCAGTAAAGGTGTGCTACTGCCAACGCTGCTGCTGTTCTTACGATTATTACTGCTGCTGCTGGCTGCTGTCGCGCCATTCGTCTTTCCTGTCAATACTTTCTTGCTGCTGCTGCTGCTGCTGTTCTTGCTGCTGCCATAATTCCCAGCAGTATTAGCACCAACTGCCCCCGCCATACACCTATTCGTCGCGTGTTGCACCAACACGGACTTGAAGTCTTCGTCCTCGCTTCCATGCACCTGCAAGAGGACCTGGCCATAGTAATCTTTTGACAGGTCTGTGATGAATTTGTTGAGGACCGGGGATTTACCCACTGCTTGCAGCAAGAGGCCCGTGTGCATCCAGTCGGCGACGGGGTCCGAGAAGGACTTGCGGCTGGTAGTGTGAGAGGAAGTGGCCTTATTCTTATTCTTATTCTTGGTTGCGGCGGCCAACGCTGTTGCTTCTTTCTTCGCAGGTGCTGCGGGCGCAGGAGGCGCCCCGGCGGTGGCGAGAGGAGTAGGAGGCGGATGTGCCTTCGTCTCCCTCACTCCACCGCCGCCATTGCTGTTTCTGCCGTTTGTTTTTTTGGCAGAAGCAGGAGCAGCCGGAGGTGGGGGGGGAGGCAACGGGACTTTGCCGGGTGCTGCTTTGTGCTTGCTGACTTGGTCTGCGCCGCCTGGTGCGCCTCCTTTCTTGGGTGGCATGATGATGTTGGCCGTTGGGCACGCTTCGGGTGTGGTGGGAGCGGCGCAGCTGACTGCGTTCGAAGCGTACAGTCCTGGGTGGAGTGTGGGTATGGAAAATAAGTCAGGCCAGGAGCGACTGAGAAGTGCGAAAATGGGTCAGGGCTGAAATGTTAGGCATTTGTGGCATGTGTGTGGAGTTGCAAAGGGAGCGACGAAGTCCGGCAAGGCCTTCGCCGAGGGCACCGACGGCATTTTCCTCCCCAAAGCGCCAACGTTCTTAAGCTCCCTTGCACGGTCTCGCGCACACATCCCGCCATGCAACAGGGCCGGCACAATTTTCTATCCTCGTCAAGGTTAATCAGGCTCATTCTGATTTAGTTCAAGCTGCTCCGTGTCCAAGTCACCGATCCCATCTCCATCCGTGTAATAATTCTGCTGCCATGAAAGACGCAGCAGCGGCAGCAGCAGCAGCAGCAGCAGCAGTGCGAGCAGCTCGAGCTGTGCCAGCAGCACCAGCAGCATCAGCAGCGCCAGCAGCATCAGCAGCGCCAGCAGCATCGGCAGCGCCATCATCAGCAGCATCCTTCGATTCAAAGTCAGGCATAAAACGCCCTGCGGAAAAAAACGCCACGACCGCCACTGCCGCTAAGCAAGGGCGTTGCGATAACGTTTGCGAAGAGCTTCCAGTGGTGTGTTTGGCTTTGCCCAATTTTGGCCCTGCCGAGGCAGTGAACGAGGCACTCTCGATTCTTTTCGAGTGCGTAGGTCAATTTCTCAATGGCCCTGACACATCGTCAAAGAGCACTCCATCGTCGTCACCAGTCGTGCTTGAGATCATAGTGGTGGTGGAAGAAGCAGCGGGTAGATACGCGGAGAAACTCCGAACACTGGCCGCAGCAATCCCCATTCAAGCCATCGCGCAACGACGCGTTCGGTTACACTTGGGAAAGCTGGCAGCGCTGAAGGAGACGGAGGGTGCTGTCTATGCACAAGCCATTGCTGTACCTTGCGATCGTCGCCTTTTACCATCTGATCACCCTGTGGCGAAAACTATGTTTCAAAAGGCGGGGCCTGTCCTTGCCAACACGGCCAAGCTTCTGTATCACAGAGCCGAGCCCGGCAAGGTGTACATCATCAAACTGACGCCGTCAAGTCCCTTGCGCGCCCAGCGAGGAGTCGAATTTGTGCTCTTGGCGATGCCTCCCTGTCAGGCATTGGCGACGAGCTTGCCCGAGAGGTGGCAAGATGCATTGCGAAGAACTTATAACGAGTTGTTGAAAGCATTTGTGGAGCATGTAGTTCCCAAGGCCGCGCTTCGGACTAAAAAGCAAAGTCTCGTGGATAAGGGAGATACTTCAGCCACAGTACTGTCGCCGCCAGTGGAGGTAGAAAAGAGCCAAGGTCCTCCAACGCTCATTCCTGTCTACCGTCACCCGGGCCTGCCCCCGCAAAGTGTCAGCTGGCACGGTGGCTTACATCAGTACCTTCAACATGCCACGGCGCTTAAGACCTTCATCTTCCTCGAGTCACCGCAATGGATGTTCATCTACGACGGGTACCCGAAAGCCAAGGTCCACCTCCTTTTGCTTCCCAAGCCGACATTTATGGCTGTAAGTGATGTAACGAAACTCCGGCGAGAGGAGCACGGGGAGAGGTTAGCTCGGTTACATGTCGAAGCACGGCGCATCGCCACCAAGTTGGAGCAAGACATGCCTGGTCTGTGCCTCCGACTGGGCTATCACAGTGTGCCTTCTATGCAACCCCTCCATCTGCACATTATCTCGCAGGACTTTGACTCTTCTTCTCTCAAGACGAAAAAGCAATGGAACAGCTTCACAACCTCTTTTTTCTTGAATCCAGCAGAGGTGGAGACAGCCCTGCAAGAGCAAGGTCGAATATTCGTGGACCGGGTCAATGCAGAAGCATTGTTGAAACACGGGTTACGCTGCCATGGGTGTGGTGCAGGGCAGAAGAATATGCCTGCTCTCAAGCAGCATTTGACATGTTGTCGGCAGGTTGCACAACTGGAAACAGGGAGCACATGAGTGTAATCGAAATTTGATGGGGTAATCATTTACTTTGGTAAATAATATCAAGACATGTACAGGAAACAAACTCAAGCAGAACGTTCTGTTGCAAACCCTTTTCGCTTTGACCTTCTACCACCTTGAATATTAGCCTCGCTGAATGTCATGTACGTTTAAATTTTGTTGCCTTCGTTCGACTTTTTCTCGTTTACTTGTAGCGGCTCTTTCACATGGTACTGCTGCTCTTCAAGGCCGTGCTGCATTTCTTGCCCCTGTTCGTGATGCTCTTGCAGCTGCTTCTGCTCCCCATGCTGCTGCTCTCTGATCAAATCATCGGCAGCAACAAGAAGCTTGCTCTCTTTTTGGTTTTTATTTTGGGCGACAAGAAGCGTGCTTTCCTTTCTGTCGTCGTCGAAGATGGCTTGAGGATTACTGTCTTTCTGATGTTGCATGTAGTAGTAATATGCCTGTGACTGATTCCAGGCATCAGGATGCACGCCACCCGATAGGTTCGAAACATTGAGGGCCATTGAAGGATCCGGTATGACAAAGACAGAGACACTTTCGTTTATGACTGGGTCCACTGGCGTGTCCATCATGGGCGACAGTGGAGTCTCGGTCTTCATGGGCACTGCCAGCATCTTGGGCACAGCAGCTGTGACTGACTTCACGGATGCGACGGGCTGCATTGGTGCTATAGATTCATTCATATGCTCCAAAGATGCTACTGGCGTAATAAGCGCTGTGGGTATGACTGGGTCCCAGGGCACAACGGTTTTGTTGCCGATCTCCGTTACGAGGCCACCACTGCTGATATTGTTTGCCTTTTTCTCGCTGTTGCCTTGCATAAAGTCCAGATGGTTATGCTCCAATTTCTCACCATTATCGTCGAAAAGATATTGGTTGTGGTTGTGGTTATGGTGGTGATGGTGAGGAAAGCTCCACAAATCGTCGTCGACATCATCTGCATCGTTCTCATTCCCCCACCCAACCACTTTCCCTGTTGAATCCTCGCAGCTGCATCCACGTGTCACATTTTCCCAACAATAGAAATATTTGATGCTTGGATATTGCTGACCCATCCGATCGACAAAAAAGGAACGGAGTTTGCATGCATGGCCGCCATCGTTACGTCCTAGACAGTCGTGCTTCGCTCGCGCGATGGATTTGTCCAAACGGCCCCGCGTTTGCCACTGCGACAGAATCTGTCGGTACAAGAATGCCAAATGGGCGGGCGGTTCTCTTTCTTCCGGTTGGACTGTCTTTAGGAACAGGTCGCGATCCGATCGATAGATGCGGGGAGGACAGCGATCTAAAAGGCGTGCGCCGGGCGCGGCGACGACAGAGAATTGCCGATCGAGGTCCCAGCCCTCTTGCCCCTGGTATTTCTGCTCCATAACGACATCCATTATCGTGTCAATTACAGGTCCTGCTCCCTTCAGAGCAATCGTGCTCAACGACACATATCGGGCCTCGTAGCTTTCTAAGTCCGCGATTATACGATGCGGCTGCAATTTTCTATTTTTATCAATGTCATGAAAGCCTTCATCGCTCTTGTCATCATACAAAGTCTGCGGCTCCATAAAACCGTGCGCCACGGTCGGAAGTCGGCCAGTAATGCGCGCCACCAGCTCCTTTCGTTGAGGCCCGCTACCTTGATTTATCGCCGAGACACTGCGATTATTCCGGGCAGTCGCAAACAAGTAGCTGGCGTCGGCATTGGCAAACAATGCCCGGCTAGAGCTGCTGGGGGTGTATACCACAAAATTGTCGTCCAAGTTGTCGAGCGCTGATTGTCCACTCCAATCGCCCTGGATCTGTGGTATCTTCCAGTCTAGGAACGACTTGACTACGGTGGACTTATCATCATGACATGATTCGAGGATTTTGTAGCGTTCCATCGTGTTGCCCGTCCACTCATTCACCCATGCACCGTAGCGGACGCTGACTTCAGGCCGCGGTACGTAGCCCCAAAGTCGACTAGTTGCATTGGTACGATTATAATCCTCTTGGTTGTTGTGATGAAAAGCATCCTCGCCTGGTTCTGCTGTATAGAGTCGCATGATAACCAAGGCCACGCAGCCTTTTGCTCCGCACTGCCGGTGAAACGAACGTCCAGCACTGCTACTACTCGCTGCGAGTTCGTTCGGAAACCCATGGTTACCATCGTCGGTAACATGGATTTGGTAGCTACCGTAGCTAGATGAAGTAGTCTTCGAGGAAGAAGCCTCAATAGTTGATGTATCTTCATCATTGCTCGCTGTCTCCCATGACGAAGAGGAGTCCTTGGTGTCGTCGTCGCTGTATTTGCCTCCCCTTCTGTCCCGACCGCGCTCCGCTTGCGCATAGTTTCTATCCCTTACCCTCTTGTAGCCAGCTTTATCATAGGGTCTAGCCACTTCGTAGTTATCGTTGTCCCATCCCTCGCCGAGTTGTCCCTGCCTGCCACTGGCACGGCTGGCATCCCACTTCCCCCGTCTCAACGGCTCGGTGTTGAACGGGTTGATACCTTTCAAAGCCTTTATCTCGTAGTCGATGAGTGAAGCAATGGGGGTTCCACTCTGCAAGTCATAGCTCTGGAAGGAAAAGTAGCGCACATGGGGAAATAGTCCGTCGATCCGCAAAGTGGTCTTGCCCGTCACGCCCCAGTAGAGCAGAACCTGGTATACGCAGTTCAAATCGGGGAAGGCGATGTTGTAAGTAGCAGCTGTAACGGCGGCACTCCAGGCACAACCCAACTGAGTTTCTTTCATTTTCTTGGGCGTGGGAGGAAGAGGTCCGCTATTGCCGGCGCCACCTCGCATGGACACTGGGACCGCCGGGAAGGGAAATATGTTCCAGGGGCCTAGGGCTGCCAAGTTTCGGTCTGTCGTGCTGCTCTTACTGCCACGCAACATACTGGACTTGAATGGCGTGGTGCCATTCATGAGGCCCAGAGCTTGGCGCACATGGTGGATGATGGACTGCTCCACAGCATCATGCGTGGTCGTAGGGGCGGCAGAAGCAGCGGCAAGAAGGTCCGTCAGGATGAGGCACGCCGCAAAGGCAAGGAAACGACTGCAAAATTATGCAACAAGTGAGTGTCACAGTAAATGCACGTTATGGAGGTAGTGCATTGGGGACAGGAGTGCATTTACCACAATGTGTGACCCATGGCGACGAGCGGCTCGATACTCGCGCGTGATATGTGGCTTGGGTGGCTTGGCTGCCTGCACGACAGGGTCCTGTTGACAAAAAGAGAGGAAATAAGCCGAGAAACTGATTGTGAGCCGAGCGCTGTGCTTTTCATACCTCACACAATACTTTAGGACATCCATGAGTACCAATCAATCATGTGTTACGCAACAGACAACGCGACAACGGATTAACGGATAACGGATGGGGAGGTTAAAGTAGGGGGGGACGTTGGCAGCTCGAGTATGCCGAAAATGCATGCTGAAAAGCACATGTTGCATATGTGAATGAAAGAAACAATTTACATTTCTCTTACTTATAGTAGTGTGGCAGGCTGTGGCTGTTGCATGAAACAGCGGCCCATCGCAACATTGACAACGCCTTTAACTCCTCAGCGAGCGTTTATTAACTGCAAACTCTCACCATATACGCATTTTATTCAGGGCATCGCCACCACTACAATACCCATCGTCATCACAATCACGGCGACGCAATCCGCGTGGAGATGTTGCTTAGATTGCATTAGGTTTTTCGCGAGATCGACATGGACCATCTAGTTAACTGTATCGGATTGTTTCCCCAGATTCCTCCTCCCCATTTATGCTCTTAATTTTCCTCGGCATTCATCCCATACTCATCTTTCACGTTTTCGAAGCTCTGGGATCATCTTGGGAGTAAATTCTGATCATCTTGTCGAGATTCACGTACAGCCCCAATCTCCACCAACCTCCAACTCCTTTCTTTTTCACTCCTGTCCAACCCGTTTTTATCCTTAATTTTCTTTACTCCACTCACACTTACGCCATCTCCAATCGCGCCATGACCCTTGCCAAGATCTTAATCGCCTGCTTGAAGTCCTTTAGGTCTGCTGCCTCATTGTCTGCGTGATACTTGGAACTCTTGCCATACCCCACCAACTGAACATCAAAGTCGTTGTCCTGCAAATACCGGACCAACGGCAAGGAGCCTGTGATCGAGTAAGGAATCACTGAGCCGAGCACGTCTTTCGTTGCCTGGGTCAGCGCCTGGTTGCCGTCCGTGCCGAGTTTCACCGCAATGCCGTTCTCGCCTTCCCCGATCCACTCCAACTCGAGCTTTCCCTGGACGGGAGGGTCTTCGGACGAAACGACATAGCCGGAGGCAGGACCGAGGGAGGGGAGGCTGCTGATGTTTGCGTTCAGGTCCGCGACGTAGCTTGGGAATGGGGAGGTAGGGAGGTAATAGAAGGAACAAGATAATTGTTATGGAAGAAGTCCAAGAGATACAAAGGCTTTATGTGACTATCCAAGAACATATTTTCACGGATAAACATTGGATAACTCCTTCAAACTCTACCCCTTTTTCATCTATACCTCTCCACCTTGGCCTTGACGTCCTTGATCTCATAGAAAGGAACGAGGCGAATATCGCCACTAAAGGTGGCATGGGGCGGGATCTGATTAAGGCTCCCTCGGGCGCATTCCATCTGCAGCAGAAGAAAAGGAGGGAGGATGAGTGGAACGAAGAAGGAAAGGAGACGGGAACAGTGAGCAGTGCAGGTGCGCACAGCCTTTTCGAATCCTACTATTCGGATAATTGTAGACTTCATTTTATGGATACAGTTGAGGAAGGAAGGGAGGGATGCAGGCACGGAAGGAGGAAAGAAAAGCTAGTAGAGCTCACCTGCGTCGGCTTCATGGAGGAGGAAACGACGTAGTTATATTTGGCCTCTTCGGGATGTGTGGGAAAATCGGCGTAGAACCGCTTCAATATATTTTGTAGGGCCACTGTTCCAAGCTCGATGGGGTTCACGGCCTGATGCAAAGGAGGGATGGAGGAAGGGAAGAAGGGAAGGAGGAAGGAGGGAACCCACACAGGTGTACATATGTCACTTATTTGGAGTGCTTGTTCGGTGTTTTAGATTCTGATTCTACTCTAACCCCCCTGTGTTCCCTGACCTTGTGGGGCATTCCGCTGTGGAACAACCGGCCGTGCACTTTGAGCTTCCAGCAAACCATCCCGCAGGTGCCGAGACAGGGCTGGGAGTCCGCGCAGTCCACCTATGGAGGAGAGGGACAGAATATGGAGGCAGAGAAGGAGGGGGAAAGAAAAGAGAAACCATCAATTGAAGACGAGAAGAGAAAGACAAGGATAACCACAAACACTCCCTGAAACACATATGATATCGCATACGTACACACATGCGACCAGGCATACATAAATACATATATACATACTTAGATACATACATATATACATACATGTACACATACAATGAGATTTATATGAACACTAGATTTATATGAACACATACCCCCAAAAAACGGCCCTTCTTAATCTGCTCCAAGGCTCCATGCATACACGTACACACACAAACATACATGTGTACGCATATATGCATATACACATACAAATATATACACATACCCAAAAAAGCGGGCCCTTCTTAATCTGCTCCAAGGCCCCGGCCTTCATCAGGCCGTCCACGCCAATGCCCACGATCGAGCCATTCTCCTCGTTGGCGATAAAGACCACCACCAACGTCCGCTTTAACGCCGGCTTCCGCTCAGCGATCTGAGTGGAGGAAGGAAGGAAGGAAGGGAGGGAGGGAGGGAGGGAGGGAGGGAGGGAGGCGGTGATGAGACTTCTGACATGCACACGCCATTCATTTTTCCCTTTTCCAAGCATTGGCCCCCTTTCTGATGCTCCTCCTCCTCCATTACCTTGAGAAGCAGCTCCGTGATTAAGGCCACGTGGCCCAGGCAGTCGGTCGTGCCACGCCCATAGAGCATGTCGCCCTCCCGGGTCAGCTCGAAAGGGTTCCGATCCCATGTCTCCGGGTTGGCAGGCACCTTGACGCAGGTTGGGATAATAATAGAAAGAGGAAGGAATGGAAGAAATAAGCTTATGCTACGAATTAGATGAAATGCTGCTGACGCGTAATATGTGTCGTATCCCCCCCTCTCTTTCCTCCCTCCCTTCCATCCTTCCTCCTCACCACATCCATATGGCTTCCCACAAAGGCACAGGTAGCATCGCCCGTCCCTGGGTACTTCACAATCAGGTTGCTGCGTCCAGGCGTGAACTCGATGAGTTCCACAATAAGCGGGCCGCCTGGTGAAGTGAAGAAGGGGGGGGACAGGGAAGATGGAAGAGGATGATGAGAATGAAGGGAATGTGGGCGAAGCCGTCTTAAAACGAGCGGGACTCAACGTCAAATAAGGATGCCGAAAAAGGAGGAAAAATTCAGGCCAGTGCGCAGGATCATGTGACTGCCCTCACCATGTTCCTTGCTGTGGGGTTCGAGGAGGCCCAAGAGATGATCAGCGGCGAGCTTCTCCTGAGGGATCAAGCCCTGTTGCGGATTGTTTTGCAGCTGCTCCGCCTCGCCAATGAGCTTGGAAAGCAAGGTCAAATACCGTTCTTCGTTCATCTCCAGGTTCTGGAGGAAGCTTTTGGGGGTGGAGTGAGGAAGGAGTGAGGAAGGAAGGGGAAAGAGGAGGGGGGGGGGGGTAGAAAGGAGTGCGCTGCTTACTTTTGCACATCGTCGGGGCTGTCGGCGGCCATGATGTTGCTTGCTGGTGGTGGAGCCTTTAGTGGTGATGGTCTTGCCTGTGGCAGTTTGCGTGAAGGGTGAGGTAAGTGCTTAGCCGTCCTTTTTCCCCTGTGTTTATATGACCTTGGAAGTCGCTCATCACCCGCAGGTTCCAGCGACGACCTTTCTCACGTCTTGTGTCGGCGAGCCCAGGCATGCCGTCCATTACATATAACTAACCCCCACGATACATCCATATCCCATGTATATGCCACAAGGCGTAGCGCGTAGCCAAGAGCCAAGCAAGATTGCAGGAACGGCATACAGGCAGCTTCACCAAAAAAATTGTCGCATGAGCTCTTCAACCTCCTCCCTCCCTGCCAAGGCACTTCAAGCACCACCACCGCCTGTGCCCAACAACGGAACTAGTGACAGTGAAGACGAAGGCGATCTGCTCGAGGAGCTCTGGCCCCGGGAGACCAAGCCCCTGCTGATGTATCAGGTAAGCCCTGCATGCATATCCTGCAGCTTGCGCCGCGTCTCCTCACCCTTATCCTTTGGCTTCCCCTCCATTTCCCTCCCTCTTTCATAAGATGACTTTCTCCAACGGCGCCTCGGTGGATCTGCCTATTGTTCAAGACTTGATGGGACGACGATACGAAATGGGGATTGGCAACATCGTGGTACGTATCTCGCGTTTTTCCTGTTTATCCTCCCTCCTCTGCTACGAGATACCATCCCTCCCTCTGCTGCGTCGCTTCAAGGGCCACTGTCTCACTCAGCATTTAGTCGCCCTGCTGTGCTATTGTCACGATGATAACCTCTTCATAGTTTCTTCCGCCTGCCTCCTCTTCCCCTCCTCCAAAGTGGGACGCTGCCGTGGCTATGCACCGTTTTTTCCAAGTCGAGTTCCCACCCGGACATTTCCAAGGGAAGACCATCTTAGAGCTCGGTAGTGGCACTGGCTTGGGTACGTACACGAGAAACAATGGGGAGAGTGTCTCAATTGTGCGTGCTTTTGCGTTCATTAAGAGTGTTATTTCGTGTGAGTTGCCTACCGATGCATCTGCTCATGTCTCGTCTCTGATTTCTTCGCTGCTCCCTGTCCATCACTCACCTTCTCCGTCCATCCCTCCCCTTCTTTTCATCCGCTCACCAGTCGGCATTACCCTTGCCCTTCTCGGCGCCCAAGTCATCCTTACCGACCTTCCAGATTTCCTTCCAATTCTCCAACACAATGTCTCGACCTCCCTCTCCTCCCTCCATCCCGCCACCCTCGCTTCCCTCCCCTACCCCCTTCTCCCCCCTCTCATCGAGCCTCTGACTTGGGGAGAGACCCTCCCCCCCTCTCGCCTTCGCATCTACGACTACGTCATTGGCTCTGACATAACGTATTGCAAGGAACACCTGGACGAGCTCCTCGCTACGCTCACCGACGCTGCTCCTCCTTCCCTCCCTCCCTCCTCCTCCTCCTCCTCCTCCTCCTCCACGGGCGATGATGCCGTACCATCTCCCTCCACCCCATCTCCTCCCTTCGTGGGTGTGGTTAGCTCACACACCACGGTATACATCGGGCATTTGGAGCGAGGGGATGAACACGGATTCTTCGAAAGGCTCGCGGCAAGAGGGATGGAGGTTGTAGAGGTCTGGAAGGAGGATGTGGGGGAGGGAGGAGTGGCGCGAAAGCTGTGGGTGCATGTGTTTCGGGCGAGGAGGAAAGAGGGAGGAAAGGAGTACCGGGACGTGGAGGGGCAGCTAGGCGACACTTCTTGACTGTGTAGGGCATGAAAGTATCAAATACCTAGTGGAAAGAGAAACAGCAGGAGCAGCGGCGGCAGCACAGGAACCAAAGCAGACCAAAGCAAAGCAAAGCACTAGGACAGGGGGCACAACACATAAGCGTATGAGATATAGAGGATCTATCTCGGATCTGTCAGCCCAACATCTCATGGCGGCCTCGTTTTCTTTTCTCCTCCTTCCTACCTCTCGAACTCCCCTTACACGTCCAGGCACTCCAATCCAATCAAAATCTACGCAACTCTACTCTACTCTTGCCTCTTTTTGGTCTCCCTCCCACTTCCCCTCCTTCTTCAACCTCCATATATCTTCGCCGTCGCTGACCATCTTCATTTATCCAGGCTGTACACTTCTATCTCCCCCCCCCCTCCCTCCCTTTCCCCCTCCTTTCTACTCCCATCACAGCTACCCTTCCGCCACTACCGCGCCCTACTTTCCTTCCTGTCCCCCACCTCCTCTCTCCTCTCCCCCACTCCCCCCCTCCCCTCCTCCTCCTGAAAGCAATCTATTTTTGGCTAGCAGCTCGTGGTGCTCTTGCCTCCAGGCCTTGGCAGTCGTGCAATCACGGTCTACTTCAAACGCGGGTACGTCCGGTACCGCCCACCCCTAGGGAGGGAAGGAAGGAAGGAGGGAGGGAGAGAAGGAGGGAGGGGAGAAGGTAGGAAGGAGAGAGAGAAGGAGGGAGTGGGTCAAGCGGAGAAATCCAGCCTCTAGCTCAAACCCGCAAAATTGGCGAGAAGAGATCAGAAGCGAGGGAGGGAGGGAGGGAGGGAGGGAGGAAGGGAGGGTGAAGAAAAGGGATGAAAAGGAATATCAGATGTGTGTACAGAATGTAACGGTCCAAGAATGGAGGGAGGAAGGAGAAGGAGCGAGATGACGCTGCCTACCTTGGTGTGGGCGAGGTGAAGACAGTAAGGCACGAGGTAGTTGGCATAGAAAGGGTCCGAGCGCATGAGCTGCGCCGTGGGGTTATGTACAGGATCTGTCTGAATGCGTCGCATCTATGGGCAGATAAGGGGGGGGGAGGGAGGGAGGGAGGCAGGGAGGGAGAGCAGCTCAGAGGGAAGGCGTGCAGATTCGAGAATGCAGGAGAAACCTCCTTTCCTCCCTTCCTCCCTCCCTCCCCCCTGAGACGGGATGTGTTATAACGCCTTTGACGCACCTCCTGGAAAAGGAACCATATCACCCATCCGCAGGTGAATTTGGAGAAGTAGTTGATTATGGCCGGCGGGACAAGTTTTAGCTTCACGTCCAGCTTGTAGATGAGGTCGATCTTACAGTGCGTGGGGGACAGGATCTTGAGCTGTACAGGCAGGCACGAAGGGAGGGAGGGAGGGAGGGAGGGAGGGGGATGAGCTTCGAGACGTTCAAAGTTCTGGAAGAGGAGAAAAGTGAACACGGGGCGAGGGGGAAGGGAAGCGAAAAACGAGGAAGGGTAGTGAGGAGGAAAGAGGGAGAGCGAGGAGGGAAAAAAGAAAAAGAGGAGGAAAGGCAGGGGGTGAGGAGGAAGACCGGAAAGTGAGGATGAAGGAAGGGTAGCGAGGAAGTGAGGAGGAGAGAAGGGAAGTGACGAGGGAGGAAGGAAATCGAAAAGAACAGGAAAAAAGCAAGGAGGAAGAAAGGAAAGCGAGGAGGGAGGAAGAGAAGTGAGGAGGAAGGAAGGAAAGATACCTGGATGCTGAAGTACTTGATATCGACCCGCGCATGGTTCCACTTTTTCTTGGGCGGCCTCACGTCCATCTCGTCCGTTATCTCGCTCTCTGGCATGGAGGCACCGGACAGGATGATGAGGTTTTCCTCCGAGGCGTCGCACCCGTACAGGTGGAGGACGGCGTCACGCACAAAGGGGATGCTGAGGGGGGGAGGGAGGGAGGGAGGGAGGGGAGGAGGGAGACAGAGAGAGGGTATGTCAGTTGAATGACTAGCCAAGAGGGAAGGAGAGAGGAAAGGAGGAAATGAAAAGGGAATGACGGAAGGGGGAAAAACGGTCGAAAGGGCAGGAGGAAGGGAGGGACAAAGGAAGGGAGAGAGGGCATACCCGGTGCCTGCTACCCGGAACCAGACCATCTGCTCGATCTTGCCGAGGCGCTTGACAACTTTGCTTTTGTCCATAAGAGGAATCCATCGGTGGTAGTGATCCGGCTCTCGCAGAACGGCCAGCTGTGGTGAGGGGGAGGGAGGGAGAGAGGGAGGGTTTTCACGCTTATGGCTATGACACATAAATTGGAGTACTGCTAGATACCAAATGAATGTCGAAATTGTATATCTGCCGACGTACACGACGTGCCTCCTCTCTTCCTCCCCTCCCTCCGTCCGTCCCTCGCTCCCTCCTTCCTCTACCTGGGACACCACCGGGCAATCCTCAATCTCTCCATGAGTCCGCCACGCCAATGTATTGTCCCCTTCATCCTTTCGAGAAAACGTCTCAATCCCGTCTTCCGTGTGAGCGAGATGCCAATCATCGGAGCGCATGTCCCTGTGTGAGGATGCAGACGGAGGAGGCTAGAGAGGTGAGTGAATGCTTGTCGAAGCGCCCTCTTTCACGCCCTTCTTTCTAACCTTGCTGCCTGTCGACACACTTCCACCCGTCGCCGGAGTTCAGCCAAGCGCTTTGCATTCTCCGGTATCACCATCACTCGTCGCGCCCACTGCGAGAGGGGGCCGGTACCTGGGACATAAGGGGAATGAAATCATCAAGAGTCAACTCCCTTTTGCTTCCTATTTATTCAGTATGGAGCAACCTATGTCGGAGCTTTCGTTCGTATGCCATGCCTTTATCTCCATCCATTAAAAAAGTGTCTGCTTTCTAATGTACTCACCGGTATCTACGAATGCCTCCACCTTGCGAAGCAGCCCATCCGCCAAAAACAGACGAGTGTCGGCATCCAAGAGCTGGATCAATCGATAGGCCCATTGCACATTCTCCTCCCCCACTTGCATTTCCTCCACTGCGCTTGCGGTCACATCCATGGTGTATCCGCGATAGTTGCCATCCTTGCCTTCCTCTTCTGGGTCGGGCCATGCTTCGTGCTAGGGTGCGTACGGTGGGATTGGGGAAGGGGAGAGGAAGCGAGAAATAAGCGTATTGCTCAGCCACACAGAAAAAATTTAGAGCCGCATAACAAGAATAAGAGAGAGATACACATTCGCACCTTGTCCAACGCTGGCTGATGCTCTTGGGATGGGCTGCTGCTTGCCTCGAGGGGGGCCATAATGGGCGGGTCTCGACTTGCCTTGCCGAACGAGAGAAGGATGGAGAGACAGGGCAGAGCAGACTGAGCATCATAACCACATACATAACGTACCGAGTGCGCGTGGGGCCATGCGGGCTCCGAAGGCCCTGGATAAGATAGTGTAGGAAGGCTTTCTCCTTTTCCAAGGTAGTTATGCTGGGCTAAACGCAGATTGTGCCTTCAGCATGCAGGTAGTCGCAGTAGCAGGCGATGCCGCTTGATGTGTTGGTGTTGCGGCTATTTCCGCCGGAAAGAGCACATCAATGGGCGCTATGGAGGAAAAATAATCACGACCGTATGTTACCTGTGCAGGAAAAATGGAGTTGTTGGCGTGAGTGTTTTGTGCCAGAGTCAGGGCCTTGAAAAACTGAGGCGCTGGGTATAGTCGCGCCCATCCGGGACAACGTCGGCGAGCCTGCCATGGCCCATTGGATCCGCGCCCTCATCGTGGCAGGTGTGGTCTTCTTAATCATCTTCTGCTACATCTTTTCCATCTCGCAGGTTGAGTCCTAAACCAACCTGAGCGCCCTCGCCCAGATCAAGGGACTTACGTGGCTGCAGCCCCTGGCTGGCTACAACCCCAAGTTTACGGCATGCCGTGAACAAACCCTTGGATGCCGTGAACAAAACCTTGGATTTGTGCTCCCACTCGTCGCTTTCACCTTCTTTTCCCTCGTCCTCACCTTCATGGTGATCCTCTCCCGTAAAAAAACAAAACGCTGATCTTGGAGTCTGACACCCAAGCCAGCGCGAACTGGAATGTCTTTCTCTTCATCCTCATCGACTTCTTCCTCGTCTACACCTTCGCTGGCTCCGTGGCCGCCAAAATGAGCCTCTTAGCCACCACCCTCCCCGCGCAATCAACTTTCTCTATGAATCTTATTATGCTTGCCGCCTTGTCTATCTATCCGGCCACCGTTGCACTTACGGACCATACAGAAAGTATAACTTTCTTTACATATGTAAGCTTTTTGCTCTATTTATTTTTTTGGGTTTTTAATCACAACCACGTGCTTTGCCACCGGCATGATGACATCTACTTCTATCTTCATGTTAGCATCAAAAGAAGCCCGCCCCGCATGACGAGGCAGCTGCCGGTATCAGGCCACTGGCGTTTTCGCAGAACGATGGCGCCATCCCGCTCTGAACAAGCGGCCTTTGGCAGCCGGTCATCCCGCGCAAAGAGGGTCTTGGCCCTGGTTGTGACGAAGTTAAAGCTTTATTTCCTAGCCTCGTCAATCTATGATCATTTACAAGTTATAACAGATGATGTCGGTTCCATGTCATGCCATTGGTTTGACCTTTTCGCACATTGTCGCCTCGCATGCACATGGCCCGTTTAATTAGCTGTATGCATTCCCCATGCTCGTGTTCTTGGCAAGCGAGAAGTCAGTGGAAAATTGGAGGGACAAACCATGTCTTCTAATTCCAGCTCATAACAAAGGTGCAAAGATTGACGAGCATGGGGCATACTTCGATCCGGTCTTTGTGATGCCCTTTCATAAGGTGAAGGAGAAACTCTCTTGGAAGAGAATCGGTGCAATTATCGTCCAGACTATTTTCATCACAACAAAACCACCAATATGTCCCTCTACGGCGACTTTGATGAGATTATTATTACACATGAGAACAACCACAATCGCCTGGAAGCGATTGCCGGTCAGACAGTTTTTTGTTGGAAAAGGACATTTTATATTCGTGTCGTACCCTACCTCGACAACAACACACTTGCGCTAACTCACATAAAGGATGGAGCAAACTGGCAAAATTTTCGCACTCACACCAAATGTACTAGGTCGAATAAATCGGCCTCACACGTATAGCACATGAATATTTTGCATGGATGACGAGAGTCACTGCTTGTTGAATTATTGGATACACCCCTTCCTCCAAGGCATCTTTTCTCCTTCCATGCTATCCAAACATTCCTCCACGTAAGCAGCCACTTTTCCAAAAGCATTTTCACCCCTTGGCGTGAATACAGAGCAGTCACCATAACGTCTTTTCGTCGTCTGCCTGAAATGTGCATGTTTACGGTCGTCAGTGTGGGCGACACGGAAGAAAAACATTCTTTTCTGACCCACGACCCGCCTCGTGTGCAATCATTTCCAGGCGATTGTGGTTGTCCTCATGTGTATTTTGCTCATCAACTTCGCCTCGGAGGGCCATGTTGGTAGTCGTCGTAGTGGAAATAGTCTGGATGGTAATCGGTTATCTCCTTTGTCTTTCCAAAGAGCGCCGATTGGATCGACTCGTCCAGGGCACGCCTCATGTCCTTTAATTTCGGCACCTTTTTTACCAGCACAAAATAGAAAACATGTTCTGCCCGGATAAACAGGGGCCGTTTGAACTTGATTTTTTCTCAAGCTTTATGGCCTTGGCCTCGTCATCCCGAAGCCGCGCATCAATCACCCCTTCCAGCAACATTAAAGGTACACAACCTAATACCGCTGTCGGGATGGTAACACGTGGCAGTGCACCGCTTTCAGAAAGGCGTGCAACACAGCCCCTCCAACCTGTTTTCCCCTCCGTCATGCGGGGCGGGCTTATTTTGGTGCTCAAAATATGATAGAAATAGATGTCACCATGCCGGTGGCAAAGCGCCTAGAGGCGAATAAACCCCCAAAAAATAAAAATAATAAAAAAACTTAAATGACTTTCTGTATAGTCCATGTTGATACACATCCCTTACCCGTCCTCGGGGAACTGTGTTGGGCTTTGAGCTTGCATCCCGGTGTCTTACACAGGTTGCCCCCTCCGTGTTTCTAACACATTCCTTTCTTACCCATTTCCCTGGAGCTGTTTTCTGCACTGCGCTTGCATCTTTGTGTCTCACACTGGCTGCCCCCTCCGTGTCCTTTGCACGTCCAAACTTGCGGTGCCCGGTCGCCAGTCAGCGCCATGTTCTTACAATCCTTTATTTCACACCGATTCCCACCTCCATGCTTAACGCAACACTCTGCCATGCCCTCGGCTGCTGGTTTCGGTCTGGCTGTTGTAGTCCTGCATCTGGCACATTCGGCGGACACGGACCATGGTTGTCGTTTATGGATTACTGTGCGTAGAGTGTGTTCGGGGCGAGGGGAGTGAAGAATGTTAACATTGTCAAGGGTCGCAGGCGTGTCGTATATTACTAACACTTTCATTTTGATAAGTGTTCTCATGATGGCAATAAATTCATATCCCTGAGGCAGCACCAGATCAAGCCACTTTGTTTGCTACCGACAGCAACAGCAGCGAGAGGCTTCATGCCACATTTGAGTGGCATCCATTGCCCTGGGCGCATCCTTGCCATCTATCCAATAAGTATAAGTGGTAGGAGAAAATTTTCGTGGAAAATGAGGGAGGAGCGACGATAGATGATATCGATTTTGAAACAAATTATGGCGAGAGATAGATGAGAGATGAAAAGGACAAACCACTTGATTCCAAGTAGTTAAATATAGGGGTAACATTCTTATATTTCCCTGGGCAGCATTTTCGTTCAACAAGAGGCTAGACTAAGAGGCTAGACTGATCTCTCCCCCCATGTCAGGGAGGACCAAAGACTTGTTCCAATCAACCGTTGTTTACCTTTTCTTGCACATCTATTTGTAAGACAGGCATTCACGCGCGCACCTGACTTCAAATATAATTCTCACGGAAAAGCGTTATGGGGCAACGGTCATTTGATCTTTACATGACTTATCACCACCAACTCACTACCCACACCCCACTCAGGAAACACAGGAGGCATGGGCGAGGAAGAAGAGTGTCGGGAGCAGCAGCTGCTAGAGGTGGAATCGCTCCAAGCCATTTTGGGAAGCAGTGACCACAGTCATTCGGGGGATGGGGAGGCAACAGAGATCCCCGGCGACGCAAGCTTCCAGGTGCGAGGTGATGGCACAGTCAGAGAACCATTCCACCTGCGCTGCGAGGTAGATGTGGCCCTGCCTCCTAATGAAATTATTGACATCGTGGTGGTGGCTGACTCCGAAGAAGCCTGTGGTGCGTACGCAGAGGCTGTGAGTCCTCATTCTGACTCCACCTCTGAGAGTCGTAAGTCTCAACCTCCGCTAACCTTGCGCGGCATCAAATACCTCCCTCCAGTCACGCTCCATCTTGTCATGCCGCTTACTTATCCCTTGGTCGCCCCACCTGAACTCTCGTTTGAGTGTGTGTGGTTCGACGCGCAGGCGACCGCGCGGGTGAGAACGGAGCTAGTGCGCATGTGGGATGAGGTGTACCAAGGTGGACCCGTAGTTTATTCTTGGTTGGAATGGCTGCAATATGAGCTCGTGGATAGGCTTCTAGAAGAAGCAACGTCTGTCAATGTAAGAGAAGAGGAGGACAAAGGGGGGGAAAAAGGAAAGGAAGCAGCAACAGGTGGAGCAGAAGCAGCAAGTGAGGCCGGGTCACGACGACGACGGCTCGTCTTGCGAGGACCGCCGCCATCATTACCCTCAACCAACAACGAAGAAGACTACATAGATGATACTAAAACCTCAACTTCCTCTTGTACTTCGTCCACTTGGCCCACACGCTTCCGCCTTATTCTTGCCCACGCGTACGTCCAAGCGAGCGCCGCCTTCCTTCGAGGCACACATACGTGCTACATTTGCTTCGAGGAGCACCCAGGGCACTCCTTCGTGACCCTCCAGTGCGGTCATTGGTGGTGTCGACCGTGCTTGACAACAATGGCGAGCACGTACGTCGGGGAGGGAGGGCAGCACTTGCAGTGGTTGGTGTGTCCCCGTCCCGATTGTGCTGCAGAAATCACGCCCGATATATTGAAGCATGATTTGTTGTCAAGTGAGGAGTATGAACGATGGGAGCGCTTGTCATTACTGCAGGCGTTGGACAAAATGGGAGATGTGGCCCGTTGCCCGCGTTGCCAGACCCCATGCTTGACGGAAGGTGGGAAGAAGGAGGGAGGGAGCGAGGGGGGAGCTGTTAGCGGTGGCGCCGCTGCAGGTGACCTGGGCGAATGCCCTCAGTGCTTTTTTGTCTTTTGTCCGCAGTGTCAGGATGCGTACCATGCAGGGACACCGTGCTATTCGTCAGAAGCGAGGCTCAAACAAGTGGAAGCCGAAATAGCGCGTTTGATGGCTTCGAGCCACGGCGGGAAGTCCCTGGCCCCCTCCCAGAACGCCCGGCTTGAAAAGCTGAGAAGGGCGGCAGAGGAGTCCTTGAGTAGGAAAGTTGTGGAGAAGAACGCAAGGTCCTGTCCGGCTTGTGGGATGAGTGTGGAGAAGGTGGAGGGGTGTAACAAGATGAGGTACGCTCGTGGGTATAGAGAAGTGGCTGCGTCTGTGGTACAGAGAGGTGGTCGCGTCTCTCATCCTCCGTCCATCTCTCCCTCCGTTCCTCCATCCCTCCCTCCACATGCCATTTTTGATGCTTTCCAATTCCGTCATACTGTTCTTCATCATTTCCTCCCTCTCTCCCTCCCTCCCCCTTGTCCGTAGATGTCAATGCGGCGTGCTCTGGTGCTGGAAATGCCGGAAAGACATTTCCTCTGAGGGTTACGCTCACTTTCGCGAAGGCGCCGTAGGGGCATGTAATTTGTGGGAGGCGGAATCTTTGCTTGCCTGGCAGAGACAGATGATGATGATGGAGGGCGGGAGGGAGGGAGGGAGGGTGGCAGGATGGGGGGGAGGAGGAGGGGATTTGCATGGAGAGATGGCGAGAATGCTGCAGTGGGGTCGGGGGTGGGATGGAGGTGGTGGAGGAGGAGGAGAAGGAGGGGGACGTCGGCGTCGACGGGGGGAGGAGGTGGAGGGAGGAGTGAAATTAGTCAGGTGTGGGGCTTGCAATGCGATGAATTTGAAAACGGACAGTAACAACCACAGGAGGTGCGGGGCGTGTCGAAGGAATTATTGCGCCGTATGCGGTTGTTGCACATTTCGAAAGGCAAGCGATCATTTTGGGGGCGCCAAGCCCTGTAAGCAGCACTCGGGGGTGGGCTGAAAAAGGAAAGGAGGACAGGGACGGAGGCGGGGAAGGAGGAAGGGAGGGTGGAATGTGAATGTGGGGCGCGTGTAGATGGGTAGAGGGAATAATGTAGAGACTGGCCACAGATAAATTCACTCAAAGAAGAGTAGGTTCGAAAGAAGGCAAAAACACTGCTCCTTGAAAGGGCAACAGAAGCAATTTAATCCTCTTTCGCTTTTCCCTTTACCACTCATTCATTCTTCCCTCCCTCCCTACCCCCATCTCCCTGTCCCCTCTATCTATTTCTCGTCGGGTGGGGTCAGCAACGCCTCACTGAATCGCCGCAGGCTCTCCACCCCTCTCACTTCCTGGTCCAACAGGGGCATGAGCACCACGTGGAAATCCTCGTAGAGGTCAAAAACCTGAAAAACAAATTGAGACGGGAATGCGAATTCGAATGGTCAGTTGATGCTTCTTCCTGCCTGTCCTGCCCTGTCCGTAGCTTGATTTCACTGGGGCGAGGGAACAAAGGGAGCGCGGAGCAATCCCGACTGCAGACACCCACCCATCCCCTTGCTCTCCCGCCTTTCTTACCTGGTTGATGTATTTGTCTTGCATCTTTTTTCGTGCCAAAAATTTACTGATGATCTCGTTGGCCTCCGCGGGCAGGCTGCTCTTGGTCTTCTCGTGCCATGCGGTCATTTCTGCCGCGTCCTTGTCGGGAAAGAGGACCTAAGAATGGGAAGAGGGGAGGGAGGGAGGGGCACAAGGTTTGCAGAAGGGAGGGGACGGATGAGATATGAGCAGAGTGTTTGCTTTCTTAGAGGGGGCCCTTGGCTTTCTGGGGCCAGGCGAGAGAACGAGAGAGGAAGGGAGGGAGAGAAGGAAGGGGGAAGTCCAGAGACATAAATTATAACTATCAGCTTCCAAGTCTCAAAGTAAGGCAAACAACAGGGGCACCGGGGATGGGGAAGAGAAAGGAGGGAGGCCAAGGCCTTGTACCTGATTGACAACAATGTTGTGCGAATCAATCTCGAACTTGGCCAGCTCTTGCACGAGGCGTTCGGTTTCGTAAATGGAGAGGAATTCAGCGATGCATACGCAGACAAAGGTGGTGGCGTTGGGGTCCCGGAATTGACGGTTAACCTGTCATCAGTAATGGGATGAATCGAATGGAATGGGGAGGATCGTTACACTTCAGGGTTTAATGATTTCCCCCTATCCGGTGTTGATTTCTACTGGCTCGTGTATTTCCCTCCTTCTATACGGCGGCCTCGGTATTCGAAGAAGAAAGAGAAGAAGACGACGATGATGAAAAGCAAGATAAAAAAGAGGTACAAGAGGAAGAACAAGTGGAAGTCGAAGTAGTTCGGGGTCACGTCAATGGCCTCAACGCACAAGGAGGGAAACAAACAAACAAACAAACAAACAAACAAACAAACAAACAAACAAATATATATATATAAAAAAATAAAAATAAATAATTAACTATACATAAATAAACAAATAAACCAAACAACACAACGCACCTTTTCGATCGTATCCCGCGTTTGATCCAACTTGCTCATCAAGGCATCTTCAGCCCCAGGAGGCTGGCCCATCATTCCCCCAAATTGCGACATGAGCCCCGAGAACTTGTTTTTCAAAGCCATCAACTTCCCGAAGGCCCCTTCGAGGGTGGAAGGGAAGGAAAGGAGGCGGAGCGTATGGCCCGTGGGGGCGGTGTCGAACACGACGGTGCTGTAGTCCATCTTCTCGACTTGCTTCATGAGCTCGGCGAAGGAGATGATCTCGTCGATGCCGGGGATGGAGGAGGTCAGGTCTTGGAGCATGCTTTGCAAACCTCCGCCTTCTGCATCGATAAAGGAGGGAGGGAGGGAGGGAGGGGGGGAAAGAGGGAGAAAGGGAGTATAAATTGAGCTTGAAGACACAAGGGGAAACAGGATAAATCTCCATCAGCGCAGTGAACCCCATCGGGGAGGAAGGAAGGGAGGGTAGAGAAAGGCAAATAAGTGAATGATCAACCACGTAACGATCAAACGCACCTTCCGCCCCCGGGATGGATCCAGATTGAGCCACCATGGCATTCATCTCCTCCCAGTCAAAGGACGGATCAATTTCCATCACAAACAGGTTGTCAAACCCATCGACTTTTCCCGGGTCTTTTCCGAATTTCTGCCCGAAGGCATCAGAGAGGTTATGAGCTGGGTCTGTGGAGATAATGAGGACACTTTGACGGACCTTGGCGAGCTGTGTTGAGGGGGGGAGTAGAAGGGGCATTGGGTGGGTGAGTGCTTGTGCCAGAAATCGAGGTACAGCTATATTTTGATCTATATCTGTGAACCACTGCATCATCCCTATATATTTGCTTGTCCATGCATCCCGCTGTCACTCCGCCATTCCTCCTTCCCACGCTTCACTCTCTCTCCAGGTTGTGCGCCGTCACGTTGCTTCTGGTCCAACCATGGCCTTCCTATCGAACTTTTTCTCGCTGCATCCCTCCCGGCTCGTACTGTCTATCTCCTCACCTGGATGGCCAAACAGCACGACGTAGTAGTCTTACCCACCCCACCCTTGCCCCCTACAAAAACCCACTTCAGGTCCGATTCGATGATGTTGCGCAGGGAGGCCTCCGGGAACTCCTCCTCTTCCGTCTCGACCTTCACGGCAGTGGCGGCACTCATAGCTCCTACTTCTATGCTCTGAGTGTATGCGTAGATGCCATGTGAGGTGCGTACGGGGGAAATGAGTGTGCACGAGGCAACGAAACGAGCACGCATGATGATCATGTATGACGATTCTTATGCTTCAGCGAGCTGTTAAAGCAGCAAAACCCTCCACATGAGACACCAGAACACCCCAGACAAGCTCCAAGAAATAGACATGAGATTTTTTACCACCTAGCAACAATGGTAGACGAGCCTGAGGCCGTTGAGCTTGCTTGGTCCTGGTGTTTTTGCGTCCTGGATAAACAGGAAAGGGCTAGAGCAGAGGCAGGAGGTCAGCGGAACTTGTTCGCAGCCGTAAAATCAGACTCTATTCTGACGCCTTTTATATTCCACTGCACCAGAATAGGGGACGCTGGTACTTCAGTGGGCCACTTCCTCGGTGAAAACTTCGCTCTCCAACGTCAAGGTCGTCAAGCAAGAACACTTGAGGCAGGGTTGTGCCTTGACTCTATCAGGCTATAACGTGCCGGCAGGCCAACTGGAGGCTACACACCAATGCTTGAGCCACTTGCTACCTCCACACCTTCCGCCGCAATGGCCGGCAGCCCACCCAGCAACTTGGAAAAATTCCTCTCCCCCGAAGGGGCCAGCATCGTTTTGGGCTTCCTAGACACACCCTCTTTGATTCGTCTCTCCACAGTCTCGCATGAATGGTACCATCATGCCCGGGCTCACGTCCAGAGAATTGACAGCGACGCTATCCGCCTAGGTCCAATAGGGGTGGCCGATTTCTTTCCTGCAAAAGAAGCCACAGCATATTCATGCATCTCTGTCTTTTGGAGGGGCAGCAGCAGCTGTAGTAGCAGCAGCAGCAGCAGCAGCAGCAGCAGCAGCAGCAGCAGCAGCAGCAGCAGCAGCAGCAGCAGCAGCAACAACAACAATAACAATAACAATAACAACAACAGCAGCGGCTGTAGAAACTGTAGAAACAATGCCGCTCAGGAAGAGCAAGGATCCCCAACACGAGGCAACCAGTCTTCTTCATGGACCATCTTTCGTATTCCACCCCATCCTTCAAGCTTTGCTCATTCCTCACACACAGACCAAGCCACCTCCTCTACCTGGCTCACCCTCGCGGCCCCCCTCCGCTTCCTCATACGCCATCTCCCCACCACCCTCACTGTCGGTTCTGCGATTGCATAGTGCTCCCTCCTCCGCCTCCCACGGCTGTTTCCCTGCTTATTCAGCAGCTTGCATTCTTCCCCTCCCTCGCCCACCTAATACTGGAGTACCGGAACTTTAGGGCTCAAGACGCTGCGGCTCTGGCTGCCCTTCTGGCGACCATTCCGCCCCCTCCCTTCGCCGCGCACCTCCAAACCCTCAACATTTCGTGTAATGTCTTCTGTAAAGACGTAGGGCGTGTCTTGGGGAAATGCTTGCAGCACCTGCCCTCCCTCCATACTCTCCTCCTGAACGATAACTCCATGGACAACGCGGCGGCGGCTGCCGTGTGTGCCTCCCTACGAGGAAAGGCGAATGTGGAGCTCCGTCGCCTTTCTCTGGCTTGGAACTGGGTTGGAGTGATGGGGAGTAGGGAGGTAGGGGGGTTGCTTGGCTCGGGGGCGGTGGCACAGTTGGAGTGGCTGGATGTGAAAGGGAACGGAATAACGAGTGTGGGGTTGTGTTTGTTCGTGGAGGCCATGCAGCAGGAGGTAGAGAAGAGGGAAAGGAGGAGGAAGAGGGAGGAGACAAAGGATGGGTATAGGATGAGGAGTGGTGGTGGGAGTCGGGTAAGGGAGAGTGAAGAGGTGGAGGAAAATGAGGAGGGTGAGGTCGATCATCTTCATCCGCTTCAGCTTTCGGCCCACCAGCGGCATTACCTCCATTTCCACCCCCCTTCAACTGGCAGCGACGAGCAGCCTACCCCTTTCTGCTTTCCTAACTCCCCTTGCCCCTCTTTGTGCGAGATGGATTTTTCGTATAATTACGTGGGAGGTGGAGGAGTGCGGGCGTTGGCAAACGCGGTGAGAAGGGGTCTTTTCCCCGCCTTGCGTTCCATTGACCTGAGCCACAATTCAGTGGATCATGCCAGTGCCGAGATGCTGCGGATGGTATGTGGAAGTAGGGTTTGTGTGATCTTTTAGACGGTCTTTGTCGATATATTTGTGTACATATCTGAGAACGAGGGAGGGGGTGAACATGGTGGTGGTGGTAAGAGGGAGCGACTTTGTGAAAGAGGGTGGAGCGAGAAGGAGGACGTAAAGAGAATAAAAGGATGTGCTGGACCCTCTTCGTTCGGTATAATCCGCGTAAATATGCGCGAGCTAACGCCCAGCCGTCGAGACGACAAGGATCAAAAACAGTTAGAGACGAATTGGAGTTTTGGCAGCTATTTATTTCTTCCTTGTCGCCGTATGAAATATATGTGTGTAAATGTGCGCAACCACATCAACCCCCTCTTTGTCTGCGCAGCGTCTCTACATGCCATTACCCCCTCTATTCCCCCCATCTCTCCCTGCCTTCTCCTTAATGCACAATCATTTTACTCTCCCTTAGCTCGGCATACGAGCAGATCTTTGCATCCTTCTCCAAGTCCGGCACATCCAGCATCTGGCAAGCAAACATTACAAAGGGGCCTTGATCTCCCCATCGATGCGTGTAATAACCATCCCTCCACTCCTCATACATGTACCTGCTGATACTTTGAATCTCCGGAGATAGTAGAAAGCCCTTCGTCCGATATACCGCGAAGTTTCCAAAGAACATTAAGTTGCCTTTCTCTCCCTTCCCATCTTCATTGCACCAATGGTAGGCCAAACTCTTGGGTTTCGGCCACCCCAACGCCTCATCCGCCGCCAGCAACGCCTCTAAATTCCGTGCTTCGCAATCCCCTGAGCCGTGAATGGCCGCGTGGCCTACCACACACCCTCGTTGCTCCATGTCTGCTCCAATATCAAGGGGGAAAGAGTCGCCAAAAGTCAAATCTCCGTCAATTTTCATAAAATAATCGTATCTGTCTAAGAATGGCAGGTGAATCATTTGAAACGCGAAGACAGCCCCACTGTACAAGGCGTACTGCCAACTGAAATGCCGCCCCTTCGCACAGGTAGGGATGGGCTTAGGGTCACTCTCCTCATAATACTTAGGAAAACTCAAATTCATCGGTTGGAAAAACACGTCAATACCTTCCCCCGGAGTTCGATATTGCAGCAAAGGTCCATGGGCAAAAGAATGGGCGTGGTCCCAGCTCCCTACCAGCGTCCAATTATTGTGTAGCACCACTTGATCCATAAGCGTTTGTCGGTCGTCGGCCGGGCAGGCCAGGAGAAGAGAAGCGTCCTGTTGCTGCTTCATAAATTTCTCCTCGTGGTTGCGCCAATTCTTATTAAATTGTTGGGCCCGATCCCCTGAGGCAAACTGCGTGACTAGCAGCCGCTTGTGGGGTAGGTTGCTCCAGTGGTTCGGGGGCACGGACATCATGAGCTGCTGCAGCGATTGGATTATGCCGGTGAAAGAAGAGGAATCAGAGCGCGTGTCTCTGCTGCTGAAAGTAAGTACCAGAAATATGCCAAAGGAAGACAAAATCAAGCTGATCCAAACCGCCTTGGATCGACTTTGTGGTGGCATGGGCCACGACTTGTCCGAGAACCAGGCTGCATTGAAGGGGGAGGAGAGGGAAGAGTAGGAGGAAAAGGCGGAGGAGGAGCAGGAGGAGGAAGAGGAGGATGTCATCGGGGCCTTGACCCCTGCCCGACGTGTCAGTCTATCCATGTGGCTGCTGTCCTCAGGCTTGCTGTATGTGTTCTACACAGCAGTGCTAATCCTTGTCATGTGATTTGTGAGCAGGAGTTTGTAAGTTTGAAGGGAGCAGGTGAGAAACCAACCGACCTATATCACTAATAGAAAACAGTGCATTGAGCCTGCATCCAAAGACACAGCATCCATGGTTTTGGGGAAGAGGGCGATGGACGTGTATCAGTGAGAATGGCCCATCATGGGCTTCGTAAATCCGCGAGGGAAGTTGCTGGCGGCGCATAAAGGACAAACCCACCGTAAGCGATCGAAATTGCAATAAAGAATGTTATTTACAATGACTATGTGCTGCTATACAGGGTAAGGTTGGAAAGAGGGCGAGACAGCAGTGGCAGAGATGCAACAGCTGCTGCATCAACTGGAGACGATGTGGGAGGGAGGAGTGCCATGGGGGGGCAAAAACAAAAAAGTGCGAAGACCCCACAGCCTTTGAAAAGCACACATATAGATTATTGGCGTTCTGGTACAAAGTATAATCGTGCACTCATTTCAGCTTTAATCATCATGAGAACCATGGGGAATATTATATGCAATAAAAAAAGCGGGTACGCCCACTCTATGGGCAGACATAGATGTGTTTTTGTTGTGTGAGTCCTAGGAAAATAGAGGGGTGGGGAAGAAGGAAGTAAAAGGAGAACATGTACGCCAGGTGCACACATGGAAAATGATTTGTGCAATGGTGTGTGATGTATGAAGATGCAGGGGAAGACCAAGAGGAAAAGTGTCCGTTAGAGTGTTTCTTTTTTTGGAGTGGGGGGGGGGATCTTTATAACGTTGTTAACTGAACAAATCCCACTGGCAGACCTTCCAAAAAATTTGCCCACAGTCAACTTACTATCGCGCTCTCGAGAGCGAGAGTCAGAGACCCCACCAACATCACTATGCACGGTGCAAGGCATGTGTTGTATGTTGTGAAGGCCCATAGCCAATGCCCATATTTTGAACGCGTCATCATCAATCCTCCCTTCACCCTTCATTCCCCCCCCTCAATAAACATGGAGAAGGGAAAATAACGCAGCTACACTACTCAGTGCATGGTCAGCGAATGGATTTGCGCTCTTATGACGCTTTTTTCATTTGTGAGGGGTTGAGGGAAGAAGAAATTGACTCGAGGTGAGTTGGTGGAGGGATGATTTGTGGACCCGCGGGCGCGGAGCACTCCAAATTGAGGGACGGGAAGCTAAGCTTTTTTATTTAAAAAACACAAATCACGCGACGACTTCACAAATATTTGAATATATAGCATTGTATTTTTCTTTACGTGTGTTTCCAAGCATGCAAGTGCGTTGGTGGTTTGTTGGAAGAGAAGAACGCGGAAAATAATCGTTTTAAGTGCGCGACAGACAAAGAACGATCAATACTTTAAACTGTAGATGCTGCAGTCTTTCGTCTGCAGAGGAGGAAAAAAAGGGAAATCGTAATACTCCCCTTCTGTAATTCAACAACGTACGCATTCTTTCCCTTTCATCTCTTTCCGCTCCCCAAGCCCTAGATCTAAAAAGCTTATGTACGACTGATTGGGGTCCAGCGACTGCTCCAAGCCAAGATCCTGTTACAGAAGAAGTGGCATATGGAACCCCCCCAGAGCGTCGAATGTCCATATCGACTATGTCCGATTGAGAGCTCTCTTTTGGTATGATTTGTACTAGTAATTTTTAATTATGAGGTTCGCCGTTATCGGCCTTAAATGGCTTTGTGGCTCAGTGGTAGAGCGGTGCACTTGTAATGCACAGGTCCCCGGATCAATCCCGGGCGGAGCCTTTCTTTTTTTGCGTTTTCATTGTGTAACAGTAGTTCTCCTACATTCTGTGTAAGATTTTTCACCAACAGAAATCGATCATAAGCCCTCTCCCATGAGTACATGTTAAAATTTAGATTATTATGTCTCCTCGTGCGAGTTCATTTTTTATGAGGACGTTGACCGGCGCGGTACCCGCACTGGCCCATACTATGGCAGAGGCTACCTGCTCCATTATTAATTCCATTATGCTCTATAAGGCTGCTCGGTCTTTGATGCTCCCTGAAGAACATGCCTTGTCCTCGTCCTGGTTGTACGTGAAAGTAATCGAGAAGTGTAAATACTCGCGATCAGCGAAAGCAGGATGGGCAAAAAGAAAACATGGGGGAGGTTCGCCTACAATCCGATGCTCGTTTCCCCCATCCAATACACCGCGAAAAGAATAAATCTCATGATTGATTGTCATCAATTGTCTTTGTGGAAGCTGAAGCTGCTCTAGGCTTGGTCACTATAGATTTCTTAGAGCCACATATAACCCCTGATGGAAAAGTTCGAAAAGCCGTTGCCAAAAGCGCATCATCAACCCTTGAAATTTTGTTCCATACATTTTGGCCTCTATCAAAATACTCACACCATCCACAGCATAACCGCATGCTAATGCACCACCTCAAGACATGGCGACCGTGCCTGTCTGAGAATCTAAATCCCTCCGCGGACAAGGTCACAGCCCTTACCTGGTCGCCAGACGGGACCAAATTGGCCGTGGCAACCGTGGGCCGAATGATCTGGCTCTACGATGCCCAGGACGGCGTGCGACGGGACAAATTCCCCACCAAATCTGCCCGCCAAGCGATGGAAAAAGAAAGAGAAGAACAAGAAGGAAAAGGCATTGATTCAGCTGCTAAGACGACGACCGTATCCTATGTGGTCACTGCCTTGGCTTTCTCGCCCGACTCGATCAAGTTGAGCGTTGCACAGAGCGATGGTGGCGTCTACGTCTACAAGCTGGGGAGAAGCTGGGGCCATAAGAAGAGCATTTCCCACAAATTTTCCCACGACAGTCCCGTCACCTCTATGCTCTGGCCGCCCCATCTTCCTTCTGAGGACGCCCAGCTTGTCTACGGACTTGCCGATGGTAGAGTTATTGCGGCTCGTCTCAAGTCCAACAAGGCTAAATCACTGGGATCATCTCCTTCATCAAGTGTAAGCGAGAGCTACGTCATAGCTTTGGCCCTGCATCCCGATGGTGCCAGCGCGGTGATTTCGGCTCACTACGATGGAAGCCTATGCTGGCACCCGCTGACGTCTTCCTCCGTGTCCTCTTCGACCTCCACGTCGCGCCTGCTGGCGCGACACACCTGTTCACCTTTTGTCTTGGCGTGGATTAAAAATGTCGTGGTAGCAGCTGGGAATGACCAGCATGTTGCAGTGTACCATCCTGAGCTGGGTCAGGTGCTTCATGTCTTTGATTACTCCTCTTCCTCTCCGTTTTCTTCGGTGCCCTGCAGAGAATTTACCTGTGCCGCCGTCTTGGGCTCAACGCTTGTTGTCGGAAATTTTGATTCCCTCTATGTGTACAAATGTGCCTCTTCAACACAAATAGCGAAACCTTCAACGGCCACCCCCATTCTGGAGCACGTCGGCATCCACTACGTTCCACACCTATACAGCGCTACTGCCCTTGCCTGGAGCGCAGACGAGCGTCGATTGGCCGTTGGGTCCTTTTGCGGCGCGGTGGATGTGTATGAAAGCATGATAATTATGCCATCATCGCTCTCACAGCAGCAGAATGAGGTTCACCACCAGTATCAATCATCGGCCTACCTACCTCTACCATCAATTTCGCAACCATCACACCTCTCGCCATCCGTCCCTCTTGTGCTCTCCCCTGAAGAGCAACTCTTTCGAGATGCCAAATTGATGGTATTCGAGAAAGGAATCCAGCTGCTCCAGAGTCGAAATCTACTTGAGGCTGCCGTGGACCACGCCATGGCGGTCAAGGACTTTGCGTACGCCCTCAAGGTGTGTGATTTGAGCTTGCCCCAAAGACTTGCATGCGTGCATCACCAGCATGCTCGATATTTACAGCAGCAAGGCCAGTACACTGAAGCGGAAGAATCGTTTCTCTTTGCCAAAGCTCCGCGCGATGCCATCGATATGTTTCTCTCCCCACTCCTCCGTGACTACAGCAGCGCCCGACGCCTGGCAGAAAAGCATGCACCTTCCTTGGTACCCACCATCCTCGAGGCACAAGCGGACGCATTACTGCAGCGGTCACGACAGGGTCATACCATTACGGAGAAGGACGCCGCTAAATACAGCCAGGCCGAGGCCCTTTATCTGGCCGCGGGACAACCGGAACAAGCGCTTAACATGTACATGGAGGCACAGCATTGGGCGGAGGCTTTTCGCATCGCCCACCGCCATCTTTTCCATCGGCTGATTGATGTCGTGACAATTGCAAAGGGTGAGCGCACTGCATATTCCGATTGTCTGACCAACCCTATTACCCCCTCGTCGTCGTTTCGGGTAGAGCCCGACGATATTCTCAGCGCTGTGGGCCCCAAAAGCATGACGCCCCTTCGTGTCGCCGCCACATTCCTGGGTCAGCGGCATGAATGGGCGCACGTATGGAGCATGCTTGATTACCAAATAAGCAAGGACAAGGACAAAAGCAAAGAAGGTGGGCAAATGCAAGCTCTACGGGACGACATGGTAGTTTTACGGGTCCAACAAGTTCTTGGAGACCAAAAGGCGCATACCTTGGCTGTGCTACGGGAGGCATTGGATATTCTCAAAGCATATGGTGGACCATGTGTTGATCACCTTGGCTTCTATCGATGCTTAGCAGTGTCGGTCTTGGGTGGACGCTCCCAAAAGGACGAACTCGAGCACTCTGTGATTCTCCAAGCTTTGCTCCGTGATTTCCGGGGAGTTCTCTTCGACGCGCTCCGCCGGAGCGAGCAGAACAACCGGACAAGAAAAAAGAATGCGAACAATAAAGGAGCAAAAGCGACAGACGCAGTGGCAACAGATGCGGGGGTGGCGGGCGTAATGATAACGGCGTCCAAAACGAAGATTGATACTCTGCAGGAGGATGACGAGAGTGACAAAGACGAAGAGTTCATGCAGATCTTCTTGAGCGTGCATTACACGAACATTCTCTCCCATATCTCTAAACTTCTCGGCAGTGATAGCGGTACCAATAACAGCAGGGGCCATACCAAAAAACGAGTGCCCATCCCTTCCGAGCGCTTACTCTTGGAACTTGCTTGCAAAATATCCCTCGTCCTTCTAAGATATTCTCCAACTTATTCTTCTCTCGATAAGGCATTTTATACCGCCGGCACATTCATCCGCCGCTTATCTCAGTACGAAGAGGCAGAAAAGGGAAAGTATGGAAAACTATACAAGCACTTGGCTTTTCTCCTCTTGAATCGGTATATTGATTTAGCAGAGGCCATAGAAGACAAAATGATCGCGGAGGAGGAGAAGTGTGGAAGGGATGGAGAAGAGAAGATGGGGGGTGAGGTGGAGAAGCGCTGTAACGATGTACAGATTGATATGAAAGGCTTAGCAGGATGCACAGCCTTGCCGCAAGCAATGACCCCCATTCCTCGCAGGCAGTATGTAGAAAATGAAGCAGAGCGAGAAGAGATCAAGACCTGGGTGCTGGCTGTATGTAAGGAAAAGGCGGACGGTAAGATAGACCAAGCTTCGCTGCCGTCACCAACCGACGCCATGGGCACGCTGTTTGAGGGATTGTACGCTACAAATCTGGGAAGGAGAGGTGAAGAGGGAAGAGGAGAAGAAGCCAGATGTATCCTGACAGGCTACCCACTACAGGAATCGCAGAAGCAGCAGGTAGGAGGAGGGAAGGATGGAACACGAAAAGAAAGGCACTTTGCCAACAAAGAGGAGTGGGCTGTGTGGGTCAAGGCGTTCAAGACGTGTCCGTGGACGGAAGAGAAAGTCTCTACCTCCACTACGACGATTAGAAGTACTGGTGAGCGTAAAAAACGAAACTTTCCTTTATCCCCTATCAGATGAGACAATTAAAGAAAATAAGAGATGGAGAAATAAAAAAATAAGGGGCAAACTTGTAAGGCTCTATAAAAATTGCGCGAAATACAGCACATGCACTTTTGCAGCAATCTTTTCGGTCGCATATTTCCCTAAAAGCCGAAGCCCTCCTCCCTAGTTTCCTTTCTCTTCGTTCTATCATGCCTCCGTGTATGCTAAAAAATTTTCTCCCACTTCCTACTCATGCGCCAACTCCGGCACCCTCTCGCTTGTCACCTGTCCCCCAAACAGCGTCCTATTTCTCATCTGCACCTCCGGAGACAAATAACCCCTTCGATCAGAGTCCAAATACAGTGGCATCAGCTTCGGAGGCGGCCTTGCCCGTCGAGGCAGCTGCAGCCTCTCCTCTACCTCCCCTCCCTCTCCCAATACCGGCACCACAAATGCTTCTGGCTTCAAGAGCGCACGGAGGGCCAACCGATTGAAATGCACGCACGTTATCGTCCCTCCCACTTTTTCCACGGCCTCGATCGCCGCAGCAGACGCCCGAGAGACTTCTAGGTGGATCGGGGTATGAACGTATTCCCCACCGCGGGCCAGGAGCTTTATCCCGTGCTTGATCTTGTTCGCCTTGAAAAGGCCGGCGTCAACGAGGTCCTTCATCGTCACCAGACGGTTGGGAGGGACGGAGAGACGGCCCATATCTACCCAGTTTTGGAGCTCGCCGACGTGAAGAGGTGTGAGGGGCTCAGCCCAGCTGTTGAGTGTTGAGTTTTGGGAGATGGAAGTGAGTGAAAGGAAGAAGATGGGTGATCGAAAGAGGAGGTGCATAGCACAATCTCCACGTGCATCACGTTATGCAGCGAGATCTTTACGAAGCGACACTCAAGACTTATGACGAGAACCAAAAAAGCGTACATGTTTTTAAATCCTGTCTTGGGTAGGCGGCGGTGTAAGGGGGTTTGCCCGCCTTCGAAGCCTTGAGGAATGTTCACGCTTGATCGCTTCTTTTGTCCATTCATTCCCCGCCCAGCCGTTTTGCCCTTTCCTGAACCGCAACCCCGACCTACACGTGTGCGCTAATTTTACAGAGAGCACGGATGGAGGTATATGATAGGAGTGGAAGATAGGAAGAAGAGTGAGCGTCCTGCGTATGGAGATGGTGGCAACGACGCTGACGGGAAGTCGCTTAGCGGCTCTCCACACACATACATACCACACCCCACCTACCTCAGTCTTGGCCCCTGGGTTGTCACTGAGATTGTTGAGACTCAGGGAGGAGCTGGAGGAGGAGGACTGGGTGTTAAAGGCGGCGCGGCAGGAACGTCCCGCTACCCCTGCAGCTAATGCTAATGATGATGCCTGTGGTGATCTGCACATGTGGAGGGCTGCCGCTCCGCCCACAGGTCTGCCGCTGCTGCCAGCGGTGCATGTTCTTCTCAAGACAGTGGAGAGCATAGCTGTGTGCGGGTAGGGTCGGTGTGGCCGTGGGTGTGGTGTGAGTAAAGTGAAGGAGATAGCAAGTGTGATGATGGACGATTGAGAGGGGAGGGGAGGCATGGCGTGATGATGAGGGGCGGGCCAAGTCTTTTAGCGGTCTCTATTGCCCCCTCTTATACCGAACAATACCAAATACGCGCTCAACAGCTACAGGCACATTTGCTCCCTCGTAATCACCGTCTATATGTTCAGATGTACATCAAGACCCTAGCGAAAGAGCTGCTGGACTCGCCTGCTGCATCGCTGCTTGCGCCTCTTCGAGGTCACTCGTTGACTTTACATGCAGATGCATAGACGCACATGCTCCGACTAAGCGACATTCCCCACACACCGCTGCACACACCGTTCACAGGCCTTGGTAGTGCTTTTCGTGCCAGTAGCCCGGGTGAGTCATCGGTGCCTTGAGGCAGCACACGCCGAGTCTTCCATTTGCCGCCACACTGCTTTTTGCTGGAGGCACCCACAAGTGACCTTGTTCACTGGCCAAAACGAGTCCACTGCACCACGCTAAACAAACTTACACCGCAGAAAAGGATGGGCGCCAATGCGTCTTCCCGCCTCATCTCTCCGGACGAGGCCGCGGATATGCTTGGGCCTGAATTGAGCCGAAGAGTGGTAGAGGGCTTTAGTCACCTAACATCCCGAGAGAGTGAGGGAGGAAGGAGAGGAGTCGATCAGCGGACATTCCATCGTCATGTGTTAGAGGCTTTTCCAGGCATGCCTTCAATGGTAGCCAAGCTGCTCTTTGATGCGTTCGATTTGACGTGCACGGGCGGGGGAAGGAGGGAGAGAGGGAGGGGAGGGCCGACTCTGGCGATGGAGGACTTTATGTGCGTGGCCGCGGTGTTGTTGAAAGGCACGTGGGAGCAGCGACTATGGCTAGGGTTTCGCGTGTATGAAGTGATGGGGGAAAATGAGGAGGGCACAAGTGCATACCGCAGTGGCAGCGGCAGCAATGGCAGCAGCACTGCAGCAGCCGGCGGGGCAGGAACAGGAGCAGGAGCAGGAGCAGGAGGGGGGTTAATAGAGAGGGAAGACGTGGAACGCCTCCTGAGACAAGTACACGGCTGGGCCGCTCAAGCAAAGGTCATCACCCCGGCCCTCAACCTTCTCTTCACTGATATCTCGTCCCCCTCCTACTCCGCCTCCCCCCCCGTCTACTCCCCCTCCTCCTCCACCTCCACCTCCTCCACCTCCTCAACCGCCTCCTTCCCCCTCCTTGCCAGCATTGACTTTCCTTCTTTCCATGCACGCCTCACCCGTCATCCATCTCTCCAACCCGCAGTGGTGGGATGGATGGAAGAGGTCCTTATGCGCGCTCTGACTGATGTGCCCTCCTCCCGCCTCCTCGCGCTAGACTTGAAGTACAACCCCGAGAGGGAGATGAAGCAGCTGGCAAGCAAGTTCCGGGTACGGTGAAGAAGAGATATTGGGGGGAAGGGGGGGGAGAGAGGGGTGTGTGAGTGCTGCCAACCAGCCCTTGATTAGAGAGATGCTCATGATGCAGTACTACCATGAAGGTCGATGGATTAGGAGGGAAGGAAGGAGGGAAGGAGGGAAGCAGCGGGGAGGTAATACCCTCGCCCCCACGCCCCCCCTTAAACGCATGTACACACAAGTCCTTACTCGCACACAAACACAGTACGACAGACACTCACTCACTCACCCTCCCTTTCCCTTCTTCCACCCTTAAACCCTCACATCCTCACACTACCACAAGGTCACACCCGCCGAGATGCTCAACCTGGCCCAGGTCTTCAACGAGCTTTGTGCTTCGTCTCCTCCCTCCCTCCCTCCCTCCTCCTCCTCCTCCTCCTCCTCTCCCTCCTCCTCCGCCTCCTCGTCCCTCTTCACCCCTCCCCCCACCCTTAGCAAAGTCGGCTGGGTCCATCTGGCCGCCTCGATCTTCCCCCCCTCCTTGGCTACCCGGATTTTCGATACCCTCACCACCTCACCTTCCGCGAGCCCGTCCACCCATCCTCCCTCCCTCTCCCTCCCTGTCTTTGCCTCCTTCGTTTGCTCCATGTCCAGGGGGGCAATGGAGAGCCGTCTCTTGTTCTGGTTCCGGGTATTTGACGAGGACGGGGATGAGGTGCTGGGGGAGGAGGAGATGGAGGGGTGGGTGGAGGCCCTGGTTCGACAAGTGAGGAGGGGCCGGGAGAAGGCGAAGGCGGGAGGGAGGAAGGGAGGGAGGGCAGGGGGAGTGGATAGCGGCGGAGGGGCGAGGAAGGGGGAGAGTAAGGTGAAGCGGCCACGGAGGGAGGGGGAGGGGGAAGAGGATGAGGAGGGAGGGAGGGACGGAAGGCTGGATGGTAGCTTGGGGAGTCCATCCTCGTCCTTGTTATTGGGCATGGAGGGGCAGGGAGGGGGGAAAGGCGCGATGGAATACTGTATAGGGGACATAGAGTCGCTGTTCGGGAGTAGCGCGGCGTGGCTTGTGAAAGCAGGAGCCGGAGGAGGGGAAGGAGGAGGGGAGGGAGGGAGGGAGGGACAGGCCATCCCCTTGAAAAGCGTCATCCGCCTCATTGTCCAGCACCTCCTTTCGTCTTTCCCTCCCTCCCCGCCACCCCCTCCCCAGCGCCCTTCTCCCACCGGCTGGGCCTTTTCCACCTTCAGAGCCTGGCACCTCGCCCCCCCTCCCTCCCCCTCCCTCCCCTCGTCCCTCCCGCATGCCTATCCCCCCCGGCAGCGACTGGTGCGGGATATGGCCTTCTTGACCACGGCGGGCTTCGGGCTTAAACCGACGGGAAAGTTGGAAGAGAGGGAAATTGTCTTTGAGATGTATCGAGCGTACCACGAGGAGCAGGGACGGGCGGAGGGAGGGGAGGAGGCAGGGGGGGAGGAGAGGGAAGAGGTGAGGAAGAGGGGGAAGGAAGGGACGGCCTGGTGCTTGGTCTCGAGAGGCTGGTGGGATAGATGGAGGGCGTATGTGCGCCCAGGGAGGGAGGAGGGGAGGGAGGGGCACAGGGAGGCTTCGGACTCTCCTTCTTCTGTTGTGGTGACGGGTATGGATGTCAGCTGTAGCGATCGGCAGCCGAGGGAGGAGGAGAAGGAGGAAGAGGAGGAGGAGAAGGAGGAGGAGGAAGAGGAGGAGGCGCCCATTGAGGGCAGTGGTGGCTTCTCTGTAGGCGTTTTTAAACCCCTCCCTCGCCTTCCTCCGCCCCCTGCTCCCTCCCGCCCTCACCAGCAACGTGGGAAAGGAGGAGTAGGAGGCGATACACTCTCTTCCTCTCTTTCCTTCTCCTCCACCATTGCCTATCATCCGTCTTCCTCGTCCTCCCTCCTGACCTCCGCCCCCCCCCCGGGCCCTATCGACAATGAGGTGCTCCTCCTGGAGGGGGCAGGAAGGGAAGGAGGGCGAGGAGGAGGACGAGGACCGAGTCAGCAAGAGCTCCAGCCCGGCTTATTGTTCGGAAACGACTACCAGGTGGAAAGCGAGCGAGAGAGGGAGGGAGGGAGGGAGGGAGGGAGGAAGGGAGGGCTGGGAGCGACATGCATAAGTTACACGAGTTGACTCCAGATATGTCCCTCCTTCACACTAACCTCTTTCCCTCCTTCCCTCCCTTTCCCGAGATCCTCCCCCCTTCCGTTTTCCTCCTCCTGCAGAGCTGGTACGGCGGGGGCCCGCGGGTAGAGAGATATGTGGTGCGGCTGCCTCAGGGAAACTTGGAAATCGAGGTAGGGAGGGAGGGAGGGCGGGAGGGAGGGGGGGTTTGACTCGGCTTTTGGCTCTCAATAACTCTCCATCCAATTTCTAAGGGTTCCCCAACTCCTTTACTCCCTTTCCTCCCTTTCCTCCCTCCCTCGGTCCCTCCCTCTCTTTTTCTAGCTCTACCCCCTTCTCCTTCGTTTTGCCCTGTGCGATGACACCGGCCGTCCCGATCGGATCGACCACCCGATCCTCTTCTCGCGCTTCCTCCCCCTCCACCTTCTCCTCCCCCCTGTCTGTGCTTTGATGAACGCGAAAGTCACGAAAGGCACGCGGGTGTGGAGGGTGAGGAGGAGGGAAGACAGGGATTGGCCCAGGGAGGGGCACCAGCTGCAGGTAAAGGACGAGGAAGGAGGGGGAAAGGGAGGGAGGGAGGAAGGGAAGGTGTGGCTTTTCACTTCAAGTCATGAAGGCACGGGGTGGGTTGAAGGGTGAGGAGGAGGGAGGGTATGACGTAAACTCTCTTAAATCGAGGGCAAGGCGAACGCCATCCATCCTTTGAACTCCTCCCTCCCCCGGCCCCTCCCTCTCCCGCTCCCTGCCTCTATCCTCTCGCAGCCACAGCCACATTCATAGATACCCATTTAATGATAAAGCTACTCACATTCAACCCTCGCAGTAATCAAAATTACCCATTTGGTAATTAAAAAAATATTACCCATTCGGCAAAAATAAATTTCATTCTCAATCTCGATCCCGTTCTAGAAAAAAGTTTACATCCCATTTCAGCATAATTTCACTCGTCTCATCATGAAAGCACCCCCCTCCCCACTCATATTTTTTTTCCTTCTCAATCTCGGTCCCTACAGCTGTCCAAGACCGTGGAGGCGAACAACATCCACCCCTCCAACCGCTACCTCCCCCCCTCCTCCTTTGCCTCAGAAGCAGGGAGGGAGGGAGGGAGGGAGGGAGGGCGGGAGGGCGATTGGGGCGACTTGCTGGTGGTGGAGGTGCCGGCGCAGGACGGCGGGGAGGAAGGGGAAGTGGTCTGGCCGAGGACAGCATTGATGGAGAGGATCGAACGGCATCAGGTCAGGAGGGAGGGAGGGAGGGAAGGAGGGGTGGCGCGTGGTGATAGGGGCACAAGTCGTAGATATCAACGGCATGAGGGAGGGAGGGGTGACGCGTGGTGATTTCACACATCTATTCCCTCCCGTCCCACCCACAGGCGACCCTGGCTTTGGCTGCTCAGCAAGGCCCTCTTTCCGCCCTTCCTCCCCCCCCGCCTCCCTCACGTCCTCCCTTTCCATCTTCCTCTCTCCCCTCCTCCTCTTCCTCCTCCTCCCTCACGCCTGGTGAAGAGGGATGGGGGGCAGGGTTGGTGGGGCTTCATAATTTGGGCAACACCTGCTTCCTGAATGCGCCTCTGCAGTGCTTGAGTCACACACCTATCCTCAAGGGTAAGGGTGAGGGGGGAAGGGGAAGAGGGATAGAAGGAGGGAAGAGGGATAGAAGGAGGAGGGCATCAATCTACTCAGCCCATGCGGGAGTACCGACGCCCTCCCTGATTACCACCCCTCCTTGCCCTCCCTCCCTCCCTCCCTCCCTCCCTCCCTCCACGCCTTATTCTCCTTAGATTATTTTCTCTCTCGGTCCTACCTCCGGGATGTGAACCTCTACAACAATCAAGGGTCCCAGGGGCGGTGCGCCCAGCTGTACGCAACGCTGCTGCAGGAGCTGTGGGCCAGGGTGAGAGAGTAGGGGAGGGAGGGGCGGGTAGTGGATTTGATAGTATATATATATGGATTTGATGTGGTCTATGTTCATATGGGGTGGTGGATGTGGTGTACTGTAAAAATTGAGACATGTGCGTGCGAGTAGTGTGGTGCATGCGTCTTCTTCCTCCTTGGCCGACCACCAACACAAATCCAAAATTGATTAGGGAGAGCCGTTGCGGTGCGTGAATTCACATTACCACATGTCCATACCCTTGCACAATTGATTAGGGAGAGCCGTTGCGGTGCGTGAATCCCCGGGCTCTGCGCGACCTCGTAGGACAGAATGGCTTGTTCAGTGGCCATGACCAGCACGATGCACAAGTACGTGCACCCCCCCGCCCTCCCCTCGCCCTCCCTCCCTCCCTCTCTGTCTGTACCTGCATCCTCATGTTTGACTATCGTGCCGCCCCTTGGCTTCTCTGCAGTTCTTCTTCTCCTCGCTATCATTGACATTGACCGCTGCTTAGTGCCCTCCCTCCCTCCCTCCCTCCCTCCCTCCCTCGTAGGAACTCCTGGCCTTCCTCCTCTCGACTCTTTCCGAGGACTTGAACCGCGTCAAGAAGAAAACGTACATCGAGCAGCCGGACTCGGACGGACGCCCCGACACGGTAGGAAGGGGGGAAGGGAGGGAGGGAGGGAGGGAGGGAAGAGTGTCCCCTACACTCTGTCCGTGGGACTTCTAATTTCTCCCTCCCTTTCCTCCCTTCCCTCCCTTCCTCCCTCCCCCTCCTGGCTCTCTTTCAGGAGCTGGCGGACATCTGGTGGCAGAATCACTTCAAACGCGAGCTTTCTCTCATCGCTGCCCTCTTCACGGGCCAATACAAGAGCACCACCGCCTGCCCCACCTGCAAGTGCGTATGACCTGCCTCCTTCCCTTCCTCCCTCCCTCCTTCCACTCTCTTTCCCTCCTTGATTGTCTCACTGGACTCCTTCCCTCTCTCCCTCCCTCCCTCCCTCCCTCTCTCCCTGCCTCTCTCCATTCCTCCCTTCCTCCAGCTATGCCTCGGCGCGTTTCGAGCCTTTCACCGTGTTGCAACTGCCCTTGCCAGATGACACCCACCGACCCGTAACGGTCATGTATGTCCCGGCCGATCAGGTAGGTTGGGAGGGAGGGAGGGAGGGAGGGACAGTATTTCCATGTTTCGTATAGGCATATAGTATATGAACTACTATCCGGCTCTCCATGCTCTTCCTTCCTTTCCAAAGTTGACACGTGTCTTCATCCACATCTCCGTCTCGGTGCCGAAGCACAGCTGCATGCAAACACTCCACCCCCCTCCCTCCCGCCCTCCCTCCCGCTCTCCCTCCCTCCCCCCTCAGGAGCACCATGTGCCCATCCATTTCTCCGTCTCGGTGCCGAAGCACAGCTGCATGCAGGATCTGAAGGAGGCTGTCTTCGTCTTTCTTACCGCGGAAGGCGTATCATCCACTTTGGAGGTAGGGAGGGAGGGAGAGAGGGAGGGAGGGAGGGTGGGAGGGACGAGAAGATGTGAACTCCGACGTGACCCCGTTCTGTTACAGGCGAAGGAGAAGGCAAGCAAGAGTAGCAGCGGTAGCAGCAGTAGCAGCAGCAGTAGCAGCAGCAGTAGCTGCAGCAGCAGCAGCAGCAGCAGTAGCACCAGCAGCAGCAGCAGAATCATCCCAGATGGCGCCGGGAATGAATGTCCGAACGGACACGGAGAAGGCAACACTTCACAGGTTGGTTGCCTCCGTCCCTCCGTCCGTCCCTCCCTCCTTCCCTCTTTCCCTCCATTTCTTCTTACATGCCATCCCTTCCTCCCTCCCTCCCTCCTTCCAGCCCTCGCACCCCGTCCAGCTGGAGAATCTCGTGTTTGCGGACGTGAGACGCAGCATAATCCACACTCTCTATCGAGACGACGAGCCGGTCTTCCTCCGTCCTGGAGAGCGACGGTAAGGAAAGAGGGGAAGAGGGAGGGAGGGAGAGAGGGAGGGAGGGAGGGAGGGGAGAATATATACATATATATGTATATTCAGACGATTGCGCTTTTGAAGCATGTACCTACACCTGCGCACTCGATCATTTATCCCTCCCTTCTTCCGTCCCCTCCTGCCTCCTTCCCTTCCTTTTGTCTTCCAGGGACGAAACCCCCTTCATCTACTGCTACGAAACCGAGGCCCTCTTCCCCCCCCCCCCCCCCCCCCCCCCCCCCCCCCCCCCCCCCCCCCCCCCCCCCCCCCCCCCCGCCCTTTTTTTTTTTCCCCCCCTTCCCCCCCCCCCTCCCCCCGGGGCC
>Ga0160420_100081_pt1 | contig 57044 bp, 52 predicted proteins | sample CelAP2metagpilot_FD_108197 | JGI IMG/M metagenome (GOLD analysis project Ga0160420, IMG submission 108197) | Phycosphere-associated microbial communities from algal ponds in Kailua-Kona, Hawaii, USA - Cellana AP2-5-5 metagenome pilot | ecosystem: Engineered > Artificial ecosystem > Aquaculture >...
CACACCCGCGTCGTATCAATGCTCCTCATTCCTTACCTTCCTCCCCCCCTCCCTCCCTCCCTCCCTCCCTCCCTCCCTCCCTCCCTCCCTCCCTTCCCCCCTCCCTTCCCAGGTGGCCCCCTTGGGCGATTTCAAGAAGAGCTGGGAAAGTCTAGGGCCAGAGCAGGAGGTCATGGAGCACTTCCAACTGCAGGTAGTGAGGGAGGCTGGGAAGGAGGGAGTAGAAGAGGGATGGAAAGAGGAAAGGAGGGCGGGAGGGAGGGAAAGAGGGAGGGAGGGAGGGAGGGAGGGAGGGAGAGGAGTAGGAGACGGCTCTTTGACTCTCTCCTGTCCCTTTTTCTCACCTTTCAAACCATCCCTCCTTCCCTCCCTCCCTCCCTGCCTCCCTCCCTTCCTTTAGTTCAAAGACCTGAACGAAGCCATCGTGGCCGTCATTGACTACCTTGGGATGCAGCCCTGCGACGGGACGGCCGCACTCGGCAAAGCGGGCGCGACCACCCACAATCTCCACTTGTACGTAGGGAGGGAGGGAGGAGGGAGGGAGGGAAGGAGGGAGGGAGGGAGGGAAGGCGGGGAGGGAAGGGTCAAAAGACTCGTCGTGTTGTATATCCTGGTACTGAATCTTGCCTTCCTTTTTCTAATCAATCATACCTTAACCTTGAATCCGCTTGAATTTATTTCTTTATTTCTTATCAATCCCATCTTCACCTTGAATCCGCTTCTATCCATTTAATTGCAGGTCCGGTGTATTTGTCGGCAACCAGCAGGTGCTTGTCCGCGCGCAGCTCCAGGCCGACCAAGCCGCAGGGATAGTGTTGAAGGTACGCTCCTTCCTTCCCTCCCTTCTTCCCTCCCTCCTTCCCTTCCTCCTTCCTGTTTTCCTTCTCTTTTACCCGTCATCTGCCTTTCCATTCCTTCCCTTCCCTTCACCTTTCTCTCCTTTTCCTTTTTTCCTCTTTCCTTTCCCACCCTCCCTGTATCCAGATTGCCGTACGCTCCGAGGACGTGAACCTGAGTCAGATGGTGGCGGACTGCATTCGATAGGGCCGGAGAGAGAAGTAATATTAATTCCACCTTACTTTGAGGAGTATCGTCAACAACACAACGATGGGCTCCTGCGGGGGGAGGGGTCGACGAAAGAAGAGAAGAGTATAAGAGAGAGCCGAGTCTCCCAGTACAAAGGGGGGAAAAGAAAAGACAACCAATAACACCGAAAAGAAAACGAGGAAAGACAGAAGGCAAGTGCGGGATGTGACGTGAAAGAGGGAAGAGGAAGGGTGGGCGTGGTCGCCCTACATCAACCTGCTCCTTTCACGCAGCGTACGTCCTTATTATTTTCCTCAGCCACGGAGCGAGCTTACGATCAATACGAAAGAAATACGAAAAAGAAAAAAGACTTGCAAGAAGTGATGGTTTTATGCGCTCCTTCGTTATCAGAAAATACGTAGACTGTTTTCTTAGAGCTTCCTCGTTCTAGTCATCAGCGTTGATCCTCTCCCTCCCGTACACCCGACGGATGTGCCACAACAAGGGCAGCAAGACATCCGTCCTTCCCTCCAAAATATCGAATTCCCGATGCAACAAATGCACAGGAATCCCCCTCCGCTTCCTCTTCCATACCTCCAACACCCTCTTAATATTCTTTAACCTCGTCACCATGGCGGCGCCGGGGGTCCAGTCAATCCCTTCCAACCCTTTCTCCCCCCATCCCTCCAACCTCCCCACCAACCGCGCCAAGAGCAAGCCGTCGGAAAACTCGGGGCAGTCCTGGTGGTGGGACGCCGAAAGAAGGAGCCGCTCGGGTTGCTGTAGGGTGACGCCCTCGTCTTCCAACCACTGGAGCAGCTCCTCGGCCTCGGCACCACCGAGGTGAAAGCGGGGACGGAAGTCGTCTTCGTCTACACATTCGTCGTCGTCGTCGTCGTCGTCGTCATCATCATCAGCAGCAGCAGCAGTACCAGCAGTGGTGGGTTCAAACTGGAGGTTCCGTTGGTGGTAAGGGTGGACGTTACCATGGTAGTGGGAAGTGCTATTGTGGTCGGACGGCAAGGGAGTAGAAGTAGAAGGAAAAGAGTGGCTGTGAATAGGAAGACGGCTGCGTCTTGTTGCACTTCTGCTCGTCGTGGGAGAAGGCCGCGAGGTGGGGAAGGAGGGAGAAGGAGGAGGAGAAAGACGGCTGAAGGAGACTTCATTGATAATTTCTCGCTCCAACGTTGCCAGCTCTGTCTTCCCAACGTGGTAACGGTAGCTGCTTTCCCTTTCTTGCAGGTGCTGGTGCTGGTGCTGGTGCTGGTGCTGGTGCTGATGCTGCTGGTGGTGATGGTGGTGACGGTGGTGGTAGGAGTTCTGGTCACCGTGAAGGTGTCGACGACTGCTGCTGCTGCACCTGCGATTGTGGCTGGCCTCGTGGGAAGAGATGGGAAATGGAAAGGTCGACGAAAGATGGAAGGAGGGGGCAACGGAGAGAGATGACGATTCTAGCTGAGGGACTGCTGAGGAACTGGGAAAGAGGTCTTCCTCTTCTTCTTGCTCCTGCTGCTGCTGCTGCTGCTGCTGCTGCTGCTGCTGCTCCAACATGCGTGCTCTGCCGTTGCCTTCTATAATCGGCAGAATGTCTTCCCCCATTTTCTCCTCCTCTATCGCAGTCTCCGTCTCCTTTTGAGCTGACAGCGTCCTTCTTGCTGCTCCTATTCCTGCTGGCGTTCTTCGCCCTCCCCTTACTTCTTCTGTCTCCTGGCTTGCCTCCAGGCGTCTTGGAAAAGGACGACGATATTCACAGTCAATGACGGCTGTGGTGCCATCGGATGCTCTTGTTTCATCTCCTTCCCCCTCCACTTCTTCCTCCTTTTGTTTTCCCTCCTGCTGCTGCTGCTGCTGCCGATGCCCAGCTGCTGCTTTTGCTACTGCTGCCGGCGATGATGCGAGCCGCCCTGAATTCAACGATGCCGTTTGATATCCATCTGTTTGACCCTTGCTTTGCCGAGCGTGATAGAGGGAAGGAGAGAAATAAGGAGATGGGGCGTAAACTTGTTGCAGCTCCCAGAGAAGTCCATAGATGATATGCGGGTCACCGCGGAGAACGCCATCAACGTCGTTGAAGTACGAGGAGGGGATTGGAGGGCAGGTACGACACCGAAATAGCCAGAGAGCGCATGCGACACGTTCGCGGGCACGGTGGAGAGGGGAAGAGGGGGAGGAGGTCAGGTCTTCGTGGAGGAGTTCGTGTAAGCCTTTGGTGTGGGAGGCAAGGTCCGGCTCGAGGTGGATGAAGAGGGCGCAGAGTAGACGACCGTTGCGGAAAGGATCTCGGTCGAATGGAAGAGAACAGGGCGAGGAGCAAGGACGTTGCTGGGATAAATCAGAGTGAGTCACACCCTCCCTCCCTCCTTCTCTGCCCATATCATAACGCCCCGTATCGAGTACGGAAGGAGATAGCGACGAACGTGAAGGCAAGGAAAGAGGGAGATGACTCAGCCAAGTGCAAACACTGAGCTGCTGTTGTTCTGATACAGGTGTTGTGGAAGCATGGGTTCTTCGATTGCTGCTGCTGCTGCTGCTGCTGCTGCCGGAGAGTGCGATAGCTTGGCCTGTCCTTCGTGATCGCTCCGAAGAGGTGCATTTTCGCCCATAATGGGGATTTGTGGCTGCCCCCGGAGGTGAGGATAAGGTTGCATCGTTACTTGCTACATGCCTCCCTACCTTCCCATTTGCGTCGGTGGTGGAGGGGGAAGAAGGGGAGGAGGAGGAGGACACAAGCGACGAGGACAATTGCAAAGGAGATCTGCGTCGAGATTGCGCTTTAGGTACTTTTTCGGAAATAGATTTCTCCTCTCTCCCATTGCGGATAGAAGGATAATTGATGTGGTGGTGGTAGGGGGCGTGGGGATGTGGATGGCAGGCTTTCCGCGCCGCGCTCTCGTTGCTTGCGAAAGTTCTGCTTTGTCTTCCTCCATGCCTATCTTCCCTTACGTCCACTGCCTCTTCATCCATTTTAGTAATCGACTTCCCCTTTCTTTTGCTCTTATTCCCATTCCTGTTGCTACTGGTGCCGTTCTTGCTCCTAGATGCTGACGGTGCCGCCTCCGTTTCCTCTTCCTTCACTCGACGCACTCGACAGTCCAAGCCTTCCTCTTCCCATAGCATCCGCAGCGCCGTCAGCAACTTGGTGATAACCCGCTCGTTGCCCTGCTTCACCAGCCAGACAAGCTCCATGATGTCGTATTCATCGTAGAGTGCAGCGAAGAGGGCGGGGAATCGAGGGGCGTGATAATGCTCAAGGAGACGCAAGGCTTTGTCGAGGGAGGAGACGGCGTGGTGGCGTGGTAGCAAGCATTCGACCACCAAATTACACAGAACCTGGCCATCCTGAAGATCTTTGGGGTCGCTGACGAGTAAGCAGGAGGTAGGCGGCAAAGTATTGACCCAGTGCAGGAGCAGTGGGAGAGAGGGTGAGGAGGCTGGCGAGTGGATGCCTCGACGGGCCATGGCTGAGAGTCGTGGGTGAGTCCTGCCTGCAGCTTGCAAGCCTAGCGGAAGAGGCAATCAATCGCCATCATCATCGGCCTATGTTGAATGCGTGTGTGTTGTGTGTTGTGTTGTGTCAGTGTGACGTACCGAGTACCGCTATGGGTTGAGTGCATCCGAGTCTGCCCTCCTTGCTCTAGCCGTTTGGCAATCGCCGCTTGAAGCAGTACCGAATTTGGCACTATTCTGCGCGCTTGTCAACTCTCCTTCCGTCATTCCCACGTCCTCTCTACAGCAGTATCAGCTCGAGCAGGCGTTTGGGAAGGTTCAAAAGGCTTTTCCAGGAGTCATTTGCCTTCCCCCCCCACCTCCCCCCCCCCACAACCCACAGTTCCCACCAACCATGAAGCAGGGTGCAATGCGTGCGGCTCCTGCAGGAGACCAGCCAGTCCCTTCGGCCGCTGTGGTCCGGCGGCGCCTGACCCGTTTCGCCCGTCTGCCCGAGCGCATTGCGTTGTGCATCGATGTGAGCCCGGAAATGGGACAGCCCTGGTCCGCCTCGTCGCCTTTGCCCACACGCCTCGATGTCCTTAAGCAAGCCCTCACCGTTTTCTTGCACATCAAATCGCTTTTAAACCCCCGACATGAGTTTTCCCTTGTCACCGTGGACGAGCAAGAGAGCCGCGTCGTCCTCCCTTTTTCCGTTGCTTTACCTGAAATCTACCGGACGCTCAGTAATATAACCCCCGTCGGCACGTGGCCTCCTGCTGCTCCTGCTGCTGATGCTGTTACTGATCCTATTGGTGCTACGCCTACTGCCAATGGAATCAATTTATCACATCTCCTCGGCAACACCCTCCCATCCTTGCTTTCAAAATACTTGACACACAACAGAGACAGCAGCTACGACAACCCTGGAACCCCCTCCTCCTCTTCCTCGCAACCGGCCCTCGCCCGTGCGATTCTCTTCATGGGCACCTCCTACGCCTTGCCCCTCCTTCCCCAACCCAGTGTCGTCCAAGCACTCTTTGCCAACGCTAGCTTCTTCTTCGACATGATGTACCTACATGCACGTAAGGCTTCTCCTCCCGTCCCTCTCACTCCTCCTCCCCCTTCTTCCTCCACGACCACCGAGGTGGTGCTAGTGGATTTGGCCGACGACCAAGACGACGTAGCCGTCGTCCAAGCACCTGCAGCAGCTCAAGCCCTTCCTCCCTCCATTCTTCCTCCGCGTATTCGCCGCAGCGCCGAGATCTGGAACGCCTGTCTCGATCTGCTCGTTGACCATCACCCTTTCTTGCCCGAGTCCAGCTACTGCTTCTCAGTCTTGTGAGTTACCCGTCCTCCCCTCCCTCCCTCCCTCATTCTTTCCGCTTTGGCTTCTCCTCGCAACATTCCTTTTCCTTCCCCCCCGTACATTTTGATTTCACTCACTTTAATGCCTCCCCTTTCTCCCTCCCTCCCTCAGGCACCGGCCCTTCCCGCCAGTTGCCGCACGTACTCCACGGCAGGAGAAAGAGTGCTGTGATCTGTATCTCACACTGTCATAAATCCATTCCTTATTCCCTCTCCCCCCCTCTCTCAGGCATGGTTCCAGCACTGACAGGGTTTTGACACCGCTGCAGCTGCTGTTGGCACACCCAGCGCACCGCCTCCCCCAGTCAATGGCCGAGGAGCGATTGCATTACCACCATCCAGAACCGGAAGCACAGGAAGGAGGAGAAGGAGGGAGAGGGAAGGGAGGGTGGAGGATGAGGATGATGAAGAAAACGAGGGAAGGGAAGGAGGAAATGGAGTTGGGGGCCCGAGCGGAAAGCATGGAGGGAGCGACACCTGTAACTAGAGGTGAAATGAGCGCGCGGGAAACGCTGCCGTTACTCTCAGACGCGCAGACATAGATGTAAAAATAAATAAAGCGAGAGTATAAATTAGGGATCGAATTATCCAGATGCCCACACAGCAATTAAATTGAGGGTGACTGCCGGGGAAAGAGGTTGTCGCCATCTCTCTCCGGGTATCCTCATGTTATTCACGATGAATCGTGCAGCCACTCTCTAATCCTTCTTCATAGGGTTTATATTTAATTCTGCCATCACTCCTGCTGAATCTTCTTCGTCTTGATGGGCATGTACCTGTCCTCAGTAGAGGCCTTGCTCGGATCGTAGCTACACATATGAGTGGTCCGTTATCAACAGTTATCTCCTGAAATCTCTCCCTCCCTCCCTCTCTCCCTCCTTCTCTCCCTCCCTCCTTCCCTCCCTCCCTCCTTCCTTCATCACTTGCGCCATTTCCGGGCCAGCTTCGCCTCTTCCGCTTCCTTTTCCCTCAGGGCCACTGCTTCTCTTACAGCACTCTGCATGGCATTGCCCAAGTCGGCAAAGAAACGGTCCTGTAACGGCCGGATCAACGGCATCAACAACTTCCCCAAGGGAAAGCCCCCCTTACTAAAACTCAGCATGTCAAACCACACGTCCCCTTGCTTCCCCCCTTCCCAACACACACAAAACCTCTCCTCCCCCTCCAGTAAATGCCCCTGCAGCGTACTGACCGCGACGGCCGCCACAGCCCCGCCCTGCTTCCCCCAAGCCTTTTCATGGCACAACACCTTCCTCAAGGGGTTCATCGTCCAAAACAACCCATACGCCCGGATCCTGCTCACGACGTTAATCCCATGTTCCCCCTCCAGGAACTGTGACCACCGTACCTTCTCATTCCATGACCAGTTCACCATATTCTTCTTGGCGGTGGCGTAAATCTCCGGACCCTTGCCCAAGAGCACCCTCCTCGTCTTCACCCTAAAGCCTTCATAGCCCTTATGCCGCAACCAGTCCTCCACCACCCGGCCCCCATACGGCAAGAACTCCTGCGTCACCCCCACGTACATGTGATTAAACTTTCTCTGCCTTAATGCTATCAAGTAATGCTGGACCTGCTTGTAAGAATGAGGCCATCCTACCCGGATCTGCGGCAGGCGTGACGCCATCGACATCAATGACATTCTCCTCCCCTCCGCCCCTCCCATGGCATTACCATCATGGTTGTACATGAAATATGCAACCAAAAAGCCTTTTTTGGCCAACCCCCTCTCAATCCTCTCCCTGAATCTATTCGCCTTCTCATCCAACAACTGTTGCCGTTTATCAGTAACGGGCCCGAAATTCTTATGGCGGGTTTTAATGCCTCGCCGGACAGGGGATGGGACGAGGGGCCAGTCTTCGGCAATGCCTTGCCACAGGCCTTTGCGTGGGTCGTGGGTGAGCGTGTTTCGAAGGCCCCAGTCAATGATTTCTTGGAGGCGGTCCTGATAGATTCTGAATGCGTGGAAAGAGGAGAAAAGGGAAGGAGGAGAGGGAGGATGGGGGAGAGAACGGAGAAAGGTTTGATGAGAAGGGATATTTGTACACTGAAGGACACTTGTGAAAGAGCTCTATGCTGCCCTATTTCCCATCTTTTACTGCTTCTTTTTCACCCTTCCTTGCCTTCCCTCCCTCCCTCCTTACATGTAATCTTCCGGCTGCATGATCTCGTAGAAGTCACTAAAGTGCGCCTTCATCGTCTGCTCTCCATTGTTAGCGTATGTAATGGCACCGGCTTCGAAAATGGGATGATGAAAGGAGAGCAAGGGACGTGAGCAAGGGGCTGTGTGACAGAAGGAAAGAGGATGGTGATGGATGTCGTGTCTTACCTCTCGCCATCGGCACCAACGACGCCAGTAGCAATGCCGCCACCGTAATCATGGAAAGTACAAGCAAGGGGATACGTCGTCGAGACAGTACTGCCGCGGCTGATTTTGCTGTTGCTGCTGTTGCTGCTTTGGACGCCATGGTGATGTGCCGTTGCCCCCCTTTTCTCGCTCGCTGACGAGTGGTGAGGTTGTTGCGTTTCTGGGACAAAAGGAAAAGACTCGCTGTGGAGGTGGCAGGAATTAGCAGCAAGCGCTCTCGCAGCAGGAGCTCTCTGACTTTACATGTGCGGTTAGCGTGAATGAGTGTGTGTCGTAAGCGGAAGCATCAGATGGAGTGGACAGGAACGGGTTTCTAAGTTGAAGCTTCGCGTTCGCCTTTCGTCAAAGAACGCTTGACACAACCACCCCGAAATCTCAGCAGCAGCAGCATCATAAGGAGAAGGAAAACGAGAGAAAAGATTTGCTCATGATGGTTTCTTGTCTTCGGGTTAATCGTAATTGACTTTCTCTCCACATGTGGGAAAAAACAGGGGTTTTCAACCTCCCCCCTCCCTCCTCCGCAGAGTACACCCTCGCCCTCTTCCCCTGTATCACCAGTATTCATGAAGCAAGCAATAAAACAAAAGAAGAAGCGCAAGCCTTCTACCGATGTCTCTATCTCTCTATCATCACAATTCAAGAAGCACGTGCAGCGAGAGTACAAGCGTGCAGCAATTTCTTCATGCCCAAAACACCACCACAAGTACCTCGAAGAGACTATTGAAAATGCCCGGAGGGCACGCGCCAAGGGCGATCATCCTTTTGGTTGTGTTCTTGTGAATAATGACAGCAAGCAAACGGTAATTGCAGGCGGAAACAGCGTGGTTACCTCTGGCGATGCCACGTGCCACTCGGAGATGAACGTGGTAAGGATGGCCTGTCAAAGTTACACCGAGGCGTTTCTGCGTCACTGCACTCTCTACGTATCCGCCGAGCCCTGCCCGATGTGTGCCGGAGCGATCTATTGGAGCGGCATTCCGAGGCTAGTGTACGCACTACCTGAATATGAGCTCAAGGAAATTGCTAAAGGGGCAACATTTGACTTGCCGTGTCGTGAGGTTTTTGAACGTGGAACGCTGGAGATGGAGGTGGAGGGACCGTATGAGGTGGAGGGGATGAGAGGGGTACATGACGGGTTTTGGAATCAGGACATGGGTCATATAAATGGACCAAAGCCGGCAAGGGAGGAAAGGGAGGGAGATGAGGAAGAGGAGGAGGGGAGAAAGGGATGGATAGGTCGAGGAGGAAGGAGAGGGAAGGAGGAAGGCGATATGTAGGGGTCGGAACGTGGTTCCCACGAGGTGGGAGACGTGTGAGACCATGATGGAAGGTATTCAAAGGCGTGTGCAAGACGGCAGGGCGGGAGATAGCCGCATGGATCACAGACCGTTTCACTCAAATCCTCTCTTTCTCTTCAGTTGGAGGGTACGAAAAAAATCCAAAAAAGCAATGTGAACACACAATATTACCGACAAGCATCTTCATATCTTTTCTTTTCCGTATGACTTACTGGTTGTGTGTCAGGTACTTTTTGAATATCGCTTTGAATCAAATTATTACATCTCATTATCATCTTCATCCTCAACCGCCTCCTCCCCCCTTCACATTCATCGCTATTTCCACTCTTATACCACCATTCCGACATAACCACCCACCACGACAACGAACGTCCTCACGTGTACTCATCAGGCATGATAAAATCCTCCAAGTCCGCATACGCGTCATCCCCCTCCTCATCCACCAGCCACTTATCCACGATCGCATTTCGACTTCGCAGCCTCCTCTTCCTCCTTCTCCCCCCTCCCCTCCCTCCTCCCATTGTCCGGTACAATACCTCTTCGTCCTCTTCATCCTCCTCCTCATTATCCTTCCCCCAAAACGACGTCAAGCGCGTCCGTTGCCTTGCCACCGCTGCAGCTGCTTCCCTCTCCTCCTCCCTCTTCTCCTCCTCCTGCCTCCTCATCACCGCGCCCACCAACCCTCTCAAGCGCCTCTTCTCCACCTCGACCTCCCTCCAGCCCTTCTCCCCCCCCTTCCTCCCTCCGATCCTCCCTTTCGTGGGCAACACCCAATCAGGCCCCAAGAGAGCTGATGCTGCAACGGCTACCGCCCTTAGCTTCGCCATCGCTCCCTCCACCCTCTCCACCGCGAACAACAAGGGTGGAAACCGTTTCAACAACCCCGAGTGCTCCCCCCTTCCCCCCCCCCTCCCTCCCCCTCCTCCTCGATGACGCCTCTCTGTGCCGACCCATGTCGAGACAGCGGCTGCGAGGGCTATCCCATGAAGCATATAGGCGTGGACCAACTCGATCTCTTCATCCCTTCCTCGCTCCCGCCCTCCTCCTCCTCCTTCTCCTTCTTCTTGCCCGTCTTTTTCTTTTTCATGCCCCTCTTGTCCCCTTTCCTCCTCCTCCTCCTCCTCCTCCTTCCTCCTCTCCTTCTCACGTACCACGCACTTTCTCTCCTTCCCCTCCCTCTTCCTCTTTCCTCCTTCCCTCCCTCCCTCCCTCCCTCCCTCCTCCTCTTCCTCCTCCTCTATCTTCTTCGTGAGGCCTCTCATCCTTCCCAGCACCTTACCCGTCGCCAATCGCACGGCCCCAAACAATTTCAACAGAAAAGAGAGGAGGCGGAGCTTGAGTGAGGGAGGGAGGAAGCAGGCCGCGACACGGTAGGTGACACCCTTTCCGTTCGATTGGAAGGCGGCGCCTGAACCGACGTCGATGGGTTTGCAGAAGGCCAGGAGGTGGGAGAACAGGAGGGGATAGGAAGGAAGGGAGGACGGGTGGAGGGAGGAAAACGAGGGGGAAGGGGGGGAAGGGAGGGAGGGGGGGAGAAGAAGGCTTTCGAAGTGGTTGAGGAGGGAGAGGACGGTGACTTGCCAGCAGGAGACAGAGGCGAAGCGGATGGAGGAGAGATCAACAAGAGGAGGAGGAGGAGGAGTAAGAGGGGGGTGTATTTCCACCTCAAGCTCTCCCTCCTTTCTTTGAGTATCTGCTGCTGCTGCCACTTCTACTGCTGCTACTAGAGGTGGTGAATTTTCCTTCGTTCGCTTCGCCGTTACATTCCTCTTTCCCTTCCCCTTCTTCTCCTTCGTCGTCTTCTTTCCCCCCCTGTCTTTTTGCCTTCGCCGTCTCCTTTTTCTCTTCCTCCTCTCCTCCTCCTCCTCCTCCTCCTCCCTCTCTTCCGAACACGAAGACGCAGACGATGACGCATCGTCACTTTCCTCGCACTCGTCATCGTCCTCGTCCTCCACTCCTCCTTCCGGGAACAACTCTTCATCCCCCTCCTCCTCCAGCATCTCCCTTGCCTCCGCCGCCGTAATCACCTCCCCTTCTCCTGCCCTCCTTCCTTCTCTTCCTCTCCCTCCACCTCCTGACTCTCGGATCCAGGCATAAAAATAACGAAGGGCCGCGCCCATGAGGGTGTCAGTGAGAAAGAGGAGATGAGGGAGGGGGCAGGCCTGGAGGCCAAGACGCAAGAGCCGTTTCAGGACGAGGGATTGAGGAATGAAGGGGGTCTCGCGGAGGATGATGAGGGGAAGCTGGGCGAGAGTGAGGCGGTATGTGTACAAGGAGGAGGACGGAGGGAGGAAGGGAGGAAGGGGGGGGAGGTAGGTGAGAAGGAGGGAAGAGAGCTCGAGATAGGAGTGAACAAGGCGAAGCGGGAGGCCGTGTTTGAGGCCGAGGCGGAGGTCTCGAAGGAGGGCGAGGAGAAGGGAAGGAAGCCCATGGTAGGCAAGTGCAAAGGAAGGGGCAGGTGGCTGGGGTGTCTTTTGTAGGGAGGGGATGCTGAGTTTCAGAGAGGAGGAGGAGGAGGAGGAGTAGGAGTAGGAGTAGGAGTTTGTTGTTGTTGTTATTGTTGCTGCTGCTGCTATTCCAGTCGACTTAATGGGACTGTTGTTGCTGCTGCTGCTGTCAGCAAGGATAAGCTCGCCACCGCTGCTAGCATCACTCCCGATGCTTCTCCCCTCCTCGTCCTCCCCCTCGTCCTCCCCCTCTTCCTGCTCCTCATCCATCTCCTCCTCCTCGCCCTCCCCCTCCACCGACCCTACCAATTTAATCTCCTCCATTCCCCTCTTCCTGCATTCCTCCTTCCCTCCTTCGACCTCCTCCTCACCCGCAAACGCTTCCACCGGACACATTTTCACTACCACCCTCATCAGGTCCAGTATGGCTACCCTCGCCTCCATCAACCCTTCTTCCCACCCTCGCTCCCTCGCTCCCTCTTCCAGCCTCTCCAATGCCAAAGACCTGAATTTGGGGTCCACGGAGGCGAGGAAGGAGGAGGAGAGGGAGAGGGAGTGAGTGACGGAGGCGAGGGCTCTTCGACGGGCAAGAGCAGGGTCAATACGACGTTGCTTCCCTTTATCGTCGTCGTTCATGCTGCTGCTGCTGCTGCTGCTTCGACGGAGGGCGGCAATGGCGTGGGGGTCGAGGGGATGGAGGATGGATGAGGAGGAAGACGAGGAGGGAGGTAGGAAGAGAGGGAGGGCGGATGCTTTCTCCCTTTCCTTGGCCGTGGTGTCCAAAAGGTGTTTTCGGGCCTCGGCTGTTCTGTCGATGGCTTGGCAATTCTCACATGAAGACGACGACGACGAGGAGGAGGAGGAGGAGGAGGAGGGAAGCGACTTCCTCGCACCTTTCCACGCCTCCGCCTCTTTTCCCCCCTTCCTCCCCTCCCCATCGTCTTTTTCCTCCTCCTCCTCCTCCTCCTCCTCTTCCTCACCAAACGTGTGGGGTATACGTGTGTATAAATCAACCAGGACGACCAACAGCGTCTTCAATGAGCCCATCCTCTTCAACCCTCCCTCCCTCCCTCCCTCCTCCTCCCCCTCTTCCTCCTCCTCCACCTCAGCCGCCGCCGCCACCGAAGACGAGGTGCACCCCACATTCGCTTTTCGAGCACGCCCCCCCCCTCGTCCTCCCTCTTTTCCTCCCCCTCCCTCTTTTTCCAACGCCCTCCGACACGATAACACGGCATGTCGCAGCCCCCACAACGCAAACCGCCGCTCCCCCTCCCTACATCTCGCACACCTCCCCTTCCTCTTTCCCCCCTTCCCTCCCTCTCTTCCCCACTCTATCCCCCGGCATGTTAGCATGAACAGCTGCAACAAGTACATCCCTCCCTCCATCCCAACCAGCCCCCTCTCCCTCTCCCTCCCTCCCTCCAACGCACTCTCCCCCTCCTTCCCCTTCACCCCCAGCGCCTCCCCCACATCACTAAGCATCCCATGGACCTTATACAGCTCCATACACGCGTGATACGCCGCCGTGTGCAACACCCTCTCTTCCTCTTCCTCCTCCTCCCGCCCACCCGGGAGGGAAGGAGGGAGGGCGGCAAGCCGGGCCCCCATCGTCAGCACGCCCTCTATCAAGACTTCAACGAGGGGAATGAAGAGGTGGATCTTGTCGGCTGTGCTGACGGCATCAGGGTCGCATGTGGGGAGGAGGTTGCAGCCACCACTGTCTTTGTTTTGGCCTAGCCCCCCCCACCTTCCATCCCTCCCTTGTGGTAATATCTGCTCTCTGTGGAGCCTAGCCGATCTGTTCCCGTACCAATTGGCCCCCTTCCCCCCTTCTTCCTTCCCGCCCTCCCTCCCTTCCTCCCCCTCCATTGGAAAGCCTTCCCTGACAAAGGTAATCAACGCCTCGAGTACGTGGGAGGAGAGCGGACCGATCCCCTCCCTGCCTCCCTCCCTCCCCCCCTGGCGGTGGAGGAAATCGGAAAGCGAGGGAGGGAGGGAGGAAGAACGGGAACCGTTGCTGCTGCTGCTGCTGCTGCCGCTGCCCCCACAGGGAGGCAACAACACTAAGCGTGCCACCTGCAAGGGAAAGGCGTATGCCGCATCCTTCCTTCCCTCCCCCTCCCTTCCCCCTTCCTTACTCTCCAGGGCCATCACGCATAGCAAGAGCTCGGGCAGGTCGTCCCTCAACGCCACCTTCCTCCCTCCACCCCTCCCTCCCTCCCTCCCTCCCCCTCCTCCGTACACGTCATACAAACTCAGGGGAGAAAGCTGCCCTCCTCTCCTCCAATCTAAGAACCGGCCCAACCGCCTTCTCATACTTTCCTTCAACAACGGCACTGCCGCACTCCCTCCCTCCCTCCCTCCCTCCCTCCCTCCCTCCCTCCTTGTCTTCCGCCGTGGCACTCGAGGAGCGCCGGACAGCATAAACGACAGATTCATCAACCCTCCCTCCCTCCCTTCCCCCCTCCCTTCCTCCCTCATCGCGTCGGTGATGGACCGGTACAGCTTGCTCTTGAGGGCGAGGGGGAGGGCGAGGGCGAGGAGCCGATCGAACATGGAAGCCACTTCCTCACACCGCTCAGGGAGGGCCAGCAGGCCGCGGTATTGCCCGAGGAGGGAGGTTAGGGCACTCATGCCGAATAGTCGTCCAGACACATCATTTTGGACGATGCTTTTCCGAATGGCGGCCAGGAGGGCATCGAGGAAGGAGGGGCAGGCACAGGCGAGTGGGAGGGTGGCGTGGAGGAGGGAGGAGGGGAGGGAGGGAGGGAGGGAAGGGAGCTGGGAGAGGAGTTGTTGAAAGGGCTGCGTGTGAGGACGGAGGGTGGTGGGATGGGAGGTGGTGAGCGTATGCAGCGCGGCGACGAGGAGGGAAAGGGGCTTGGATGAAGACCAAGAAGAAGGCCGGGCCCGCAACGGCGACAGATGCTGCTGCGGGTGCTGCTGATGCGGTTGGAGCTGCTCGTGCTGTTGCGGAGGGCGGGCGTTTTGGGCGTGTTCGACGATGGCCCCAAGGAGGGAGGAGAGAATGCGTGCCTGTCCTTCCGGCACCTCTCCATACACTACGCTTATGCCCTCTATTGCCAGATCACGAAGGAGGGAGGGAGGGAGGGAGGAAGAGGTAGGATGGATCTCTTGGAGCCAGGCAAAGAAAAGGGCGAAGAGCTGGGAAGAACGTTGAAGGGGAAGGCGTCCGAGGAAGCGTCGAGGGGAGTAGTTATGGGTGACGACATGGGTGAGGAGGAGGGAGGCGCGACGGAGGAAGGAGGAGGAGGGGGAGGAGGGCGAGGAGGAGGAGAGGAGAGAGGAAGGGTTCTTTTTGATGGGTGGATCCCAGACAGAGGAGGAGGTGGAGGAGGAGGAGGAAGGAGGAGGGGGAAGGAGAATGCGGGCGTCTTCACTGAGATGAGTTAGGAGTCGGAGGAGAACGTGATTCATGCGCTGCTGTGAGCAGAGAACTCCTCCTCCTCCTCCTCCGCTTCCTCCTCGTCCTCCTCCTCTTCCCCCTCCTCTACCCATTCCAAGCAGCACGGACGACAGCGACGCCCAGCCCGAGACTGACCTTTGGAGGAGGAGGAGGAGAGCGAGGTCCTGCCACCCTAGGGCTGGTGCAGCCTTCCTCGAGGAGGAGGAGGAGGAGGTTGAGGGGGTTGATAAGTGGGAGAAAGGGACCGAGGCAAGAAGTCGTCCTTCCAGATCCCTCACCAACAAATCCACGCACGGCAAGGCCTGCTTAATGCACTGCTCGACGACCAGCTCTGTGGTCGCTATCGCCTCACACGGCACATGGTGGTACAGCTCCCTGAACAGCCCAATCCAAGGGTTGTCTTTCCCTCCGCCCTCCCTCCCATCCTCCTTCTCGTACGCTTCCGCCAATACCAAGCACTGGCGCATTAAGCCGGGTCCGTCATTACTCAATAGCTCCTGCCGTTGCTTCCGCCCCTTCTTCCCTCCCTCCCTCCCTTCCTCCCCTCCCTCCCCTTCCTCATCCCCTCGTGTATTCACTCTAATTTTCGCCCGTACTCTACCCCACGAGCACGATGCTACTTTTCCATCACTCCTTCCCTCCTTCTCCTCCTCTTCCTCCTCCTCCTCGACGAAAAACTCATGCATATCCCTGCACAGGTTGAACAGAGGGAGGGTGAGGGGGAGGGGCCAAGCTGCCCCCAGCACCGCCAACCCCACCTCCTCCCCTGTACTCCGTGCAGGTCGAACCCACACAAACTCTTCCTCCTTCTGCCCTTCCTCCGCTCCCTCCTGCTGCTGCGGAGGTCTTTGTCCATGCTGCTGCCGCTGTCGTTGCTGCTGCTGCTGTCGCTGCTGCTGCTTCTTGGCGGTCCACAGGCTGAGTTCATCTTCGAGGCGTTGAGCGAGGACGAGGAGGGGCCAAAAGATGTCGAGGACAAGAAGGAAATTCTGCAGACGAACCGGATCCCAGTCAGTCATGAGGAGTGAGGAGGAAGTGGAGGAGGAAGTAGAGGAGGAAGGGGATGAGGAGGGGGAAGTGAGGAGGGCAAGGGTAGAGAAGAGGAGACCTCTCAACTCTCTCAATGACTCTTCGTATGCTCGAAGCTGGATATCGCTTGGTCCTCGATGAATGCATAAGGGGGATGACAGATAGCTATTATTATCGCTGGAGGGACACCTCCTCTTCCTGCTGGTGCTGCTAGTGCTGTTGCTGCCCCCTCCGCTGGTAGGAGTCCTCTTCTTCGCTTTTCCCTTGCCATTTCCGTCTTCCCATACTTCTTCTCCTTCTTCCTCGTTCTCTTGTTTCTCGCTCAACCCCTCCTCGTCTTCTTCTTCATGAGAGTAATGCGTCAAGACCGCCAGCCCTTCCCCCGTCGTCAATGCCTGCCTGATCTCCGACACACACCACACGGCCTGCCTCCCTTTTAATTGCCCATCCCTGATCATCTGTATGCAGCTTTTGATAGCCTTCACGCCGGTTCGACGCCACGATAGAAGAACTTGGAGGATATCGCTTGCTTTCAGGAGCTCCCCTTCATCCTCGCCTTGCTGCTGCTGGTGGGTTTCGTATTGGCTTTGGTGGTGGTGGTGCTGCTGCTGGTCTGGTGGTGGTCGCTCTCCCTGCTGGTGCTGATACTGGTATTGCTGCCGTGGTAGTGCTTCCATCACAATGTGCTCTTCCAATGCGTGGACAAGCGCATCGACCGCCTCCTCGTCGAGTTCCCGCAAGTGCCGTCGGACTGCACCGCTTCCCCACTTTTCACTACTCTCCGCTTCCTCGTGCTGGCAGTGGTGGTAGTGAGCCGAAGGATAATCATACAGGCACTGGGCAAGAGAGACCAGGAGGCCCTCAATAGCCGGGGTGGGCATGGTCGTATGCAAGGGTTTCGGATGGGCTCGTGCTTTGTTCGTTGCTGCTCCTGCTGGTCGTTGACGATGATACCGGGTTGGGGGCTAACGAAGCATCCAATCGATGGGCACGCCGTCTCCACGGTAAGCAGACCCTGCATAGAAGGGTAGGCATACGTACATAAGGGACGGCACATTTTTGAAACGCTGGAGCCTTGGACTCAATGGTCGGGCAAGCAAAACAAAGAAAGAAAGAAGCACGACGCGAAACGCAAGCTCTCGCGCCGGATTGCCTTGCTGTCGCAGTAGCCTCTGAGCAAACAGCGTCTGTGTATGTGTGTACATACGTGTTACGGGCTCGGTAATTCGACATTTACTTCACCAACTAATCCACGCACTTATTTCTCCTGGCCTTTCTCCCTGTCTTTCTACCCATCACTTAATTACAGGGCCTCCCCATCCAAGACGTGCGGCCACGACGACGAGCACGAAGCGAGTGCGTTTGCGTTGAAGCTTCGTCATCGTCATGCACGCGACAATGACCCTCTCCCTCGTGGTCAGTGCCACCGTGCTGGCATGTCACTTGGGCAGCAGCAGTCTTGGAGGCGTGCAGGCGTTTTTAACCCCTGCCGTGGGTCCCAAACGCTTTGAGTCCGGCTTCACCACCTTCAAGCCTCGAGCTGCTGCTGGTGAGTATCTCCGGTGATCATGGCCCACCCTCTCCCTACTGTTTGTGGCCACTATTGCTCGTATACTTTGTGCCTACTTCATGGATCAGTGGCTTGTGGATGTCTGTCTTGGATGGCGGCCACTACTGCGTGACATCAGAGGATTGCCGTCTTCTTTCCACCCCCACTCCCTTCTCCCATCACTCCTTTCGTTACGTGTCAACCAAAAGTGCACGCACATGACAGACACAACCAGCATGTCTATTTCTCTGTCGTTTATGATTGCCTTTTCCCGCACACATATTCCCAATGCAGCTTTATTCGCCTTTTGTGTCCTTCCTCCTTCAGCCCTTTCCTCTCTTCCCCCCAATCCAACTCACGCACAGTCTCTCCCCTCTTCGCCGCACACACCCTCTCCTCCTCCACCTCCGGGGGGCCCACTGGAACCTTCTTCCACGAGGAAAAAATGGAAGTCATGATCGGCGGGAAAATGCTGACTTTCGAAACGGGGAAGATAGGGAGGACAGCAGATGGTAGTGTGACGATTCAACAGGGAGATACCCTCGTCTACGCCTCGGCATGCGCGGAGAATAAGCCCCAGGAGCTGGATTTCACCCCCTTGAGGATCGATTACTTCGAAAGGTTTTCAGCCGCGGGTATGACGAGTGGGAGCTACACCAAGAGGGACGGACGGGCGTCCGACAGGGAGATTCTCGTGGCTCGATTAATTGACCGACCGTTGAGGCCGATGCTGACAGAGGCCTGGACGTGCGAAACGCAGGTGCTTTCGTGGGTGTTTTCTTACGACGGCGTGCACCTGAGTGAACCCATGGCCATCTGTGCGGCGTCTGCGGCTGTGGCCATTTCATCGATCCCAATGGCGGCGCCGGTGGCAGGCGTGCAGGTGGGGAGGGTGGAAGGGAAGCTGGTCATAAACCCGACGAGGCAAGAGATGATAAATTCGACCCTGAACTTAATGGTGGCAGGGACGGAGGAGGGCATCTTAATGATTGAGGGGGCGGCGGATTTCTTGCCGGAGGAGGTGTTGATTGAGGCATTGAAAGAGGGCCAGGCGGCGATCTCAACGATATGTCGCGCGCTGACGGAGTGGAGTGAGCATGTTGGGAAGAAGAAGCGGATGGACTTGTTGGCAATAGCGCCTCCGGAGCTTAAGACATTGATTTATGAGGGCTATGCGGAGGATATTGACCGTGCGTTAAAGAGCGGAAACAGGAATGCGTATTCTGCCAGTTTGCATGGGATCGAGGATGCGATTGTGGCGAGGTACGCCAAGGAGGGCGGGAGGGAGGAAGGCGTCTACCTCAGCAGGGACTTGAAGGTGGAGTTCAAAAAGCTGGTGAAGCAACGGATGGCGTTGATGGTAGCGGCGGGGAAGGGGAGGGCGGACGGAAGGAAGGCAAATGAGGTCCGTCCGATTGCGATCGAGATGGGGGTCCTGCCGATTCCCCACGGCAGCGTATTATTCACCCGCGGGGAAACCCAGGCGCTGGTCACAGTAACGCTGGGGAACAAGGGAATGAGTCAACGGACAGAGAACCTGGATGGAAGCGACCAGAAACGGTTCTACTTGCAATACTCGTTCCCGCCGTCGTCGGTGGGGGAGGTGGGGAGGGTGGGGGCCCCGGGGAGGAGGGAGGTGGGTCACGGGAACTTGGCCGAGCGGGCATTGATTCCCATGTTGCCCACTGAGGAGGACTGGCCATATGCCATGCGCGTGGAGAGCATGATCATGGAGAGCTGCGGGAGTTCGTCGATGGCCTCGGCGTGTGGGGGCAGCCTGGCGTTGATGGATGTCGGTACGTCGTGGTGGTCTAACTATTTATTTTTTATTTTTTCATTTTGTACTTTTATTTTGTATTTTTCTTTTCATTTTTAGAATAAATTAATGTATGTATATGTTTATGTATTCATTCATGCTTCATGCGATTGCTCCGTAGTGCTACTATCTATTTGTGCAGCATTTCACTTCTACGCATTTCGATTCTTGCAATCACGCTCACATCGTTCGTCTCTCCGTCCGCCCGTCTGTCCGTTCCTCCCTCCTTCCTGCAGGTGTGCCGTTGCGAGGGCATATCGCAGGGGTGGCCATGGGCCTGCTGATGGACGAGGCAGTTGAGGAGCCGATTATCCTGACGGATATTTTGGGGTTGGAAGACGCGTTTGGAACGATGGACTTCAAAATTTGTGGGGACGCCACGGGCGTGACGACGTTCCAATTAGACATTAAATGCCAAGGGTTGACATTTGAGGTGCTGGGGAAGGCTTTGAAGCAGGCCAAGGAGGGGAGGTTGCACATTTTGGGGGTGATGGAAGAGGCATGCCCGGCACCTAGGAAGGAAATGAGGGAGAACGTGGTGCGCATCAATCAAGTGAAGATCAACCCGTCGTTCATCGGCAAGCTGATTGGACCGCAGGGACGACAGGTAAGGAGGGAGGGAGGGAGGGAGGGAGGGAATGAAGGAAGGAACGAAGGAGGGGGCAAGAGGTATATAATTAAAAAAACTAGCCCACAAAAACACATAGGGAATACTCTGTCCTACGTGGAAGAGGAAGCTTTTATTCGCACTCCTCACGGCATACCCACCCTCCCTCCCTCCCTCCCTCCCTAGATCCGAGCCATTATTGACCAATTTTCCTTGTCCGAGTTGGACGTCTCCGACCAGGGCGTTGTCTCCATCTGCTCCACCTCCACCGAGAATAACCTTGCGGCCAAAAAATTCATCGAGGAGATGAATAAGGATGATGTGAAGGCCTCTTCCACAGTGGCTTTTGAAGGGCCCATGCCCGAAGTGGGCGCCGTCTTCCGCGATGTGGAGATCAAGGGTAAGTCTTTTTCATTTCCCTCCCCCTTATCCTTCCCTCCCTCCTTCCCTTCCTCCAAACGTCTCGTGTAGCCGTTGGAAAGCCCCAGACTGTCCGTTATCTGAACGTCCTCTGCCTTCTTCCCCCCCCCCTTCCGTCCTTCTCACCAGGCATCCAATCCTTTGGTGTCTTCGTCGAGATTCTTCCCGGCCTCCAAGGGCTGGTACATGTGTCGGAGCTCAACAACAAGCGCGTGGTGTCGGTGGAGGCCTTGTATAAATCTGGAGATAGGGTGGATGTCAAATTACTAGGTATGCTTCTTATTTTATTCCATCCCTCCTTCCCTCCCTCTCTCCCTCTTGTATACCCCCCCCCCTCAGTTTCGAAGCACTAAAACGCAAGTCCCTATTCCCCTCCCATCTTCCCTCCATCCGTCCCTCCGTCCCTCCGTCCCTCCCTCCTTGCCCACTCCCAGGCATCAACGAGAAGGGCCAGCTTCGACTCTCCCGCAAAGCCCTTCTAGAAGACGAAGGCGCCGCAGGTGACATCAAGAAGGGGGGAGGACCGGCACGGGCAGGGCGGACTGCAGCTGGAGGGGGGGAGGGAGGGGGGGAAGGAGGGGGGGAAAGAGGGGCTCCAAGATCTCCGAGGCCCAAGTCCCCACCAGGCGCAGAGAAAACGGCGGCGAGAGCGCCTTAGAGAGAGAGGAGGGACGGAGGGAAAGAGGTAGGGAGGGAGGAAGGAGACGGAATTCACAAAAGTAATTAGTAGAAGGTCTTTGTGTTGCTTCGCCCCACACACCACGACAACCATAACGATACGTCAGCGGAACTAAAGGGTAAGAAATCGAATCAAGTCGAAGAAAAAGAAGGACGACAAACAGGGAAAAGGGAATGAAGCAGTAGAAGAGGCAGAGGAAGTAAAAGAAGAAGAATAACAAGAAGGGGAAGAAGAGCAAAGGAAGAATGACGCCCAACGCCCTCAAGGGTTCCTTCAACAGCTCGAAAGCTCCGTCTCTTCCTTCTTTACATTCCTCATACTTCCCCTCCCTCCCCTCTCAACGGATGGCGGCATGGTCCATCCAGAAGGCAACGCTCTCTTTATACCTCTTCACGTCCAAAGGAACGCCCGAGCCTCCAAATTCATTCCCCAGGGCATTTCGTATCAACGTCGTGGGGAGCATCGGCAGCTCCTTGTCGACGTCTTGAGCCTTTACACGCATGATCCCCCACGGTGCGTCCGTCTCCTTGTTCAAGTGGGCCATGCCGCGGGCCTGGAGGAGGAATTGGCAAAGTAAGCGTTTAACGAGGGACATAAGAGCAGGAAAAGGATGCACCACCACGAGTGCACGGCGGGATGGAGGGAAGGAGGGAAGAAGGCCAGGTAGAAAAGAAGGCGACTCACCACATTCTCCTTATGGATCTCATTGCGGCTGTAGAGGATAATGTCCAAAAACTTTGCGGGGCCCATCATTTCCCTGACTTCGTCGGCAGGGAAGTAACGCGTCAGGACAGGGAGATCTCTACAGACACGAAGGAGGAAATGAAAGAAGTAGATGGATAAATGAGACGCGTATCACGATAATATCTACTTCACAAGCACATATTGTTCTCAAATCTAATTCACGCCTGTTATAATTCTCCCTCAGTCCCTCCCTCCCTCCTTACCTCGGGCTATTGGCATCATAGGTCGATCGAATCAAGTGCTCATTTTCCACCTTAATTTTAAGGTAGGACACTTTCAGGTGTGCAAAATTTGGAACAATAAGGTGGTAGCAGAAGGAGGAGTATCCCTCCCGCAAGGGGGGAGAGTTGGAGCGGAGGTACTTGTCGACCTGTCGCAGGGTAGGAGAGGTTGGGAGGGAGGGAGGGAGGGAAAAAGGGAGAGGTTAACGAAAGAGGATGAAAGGACAGAGAAATTCATTAAATGCACATGTACGCATCAGCGACACCACACAGTCTCTGCATTGCGTGTCTTGGGAGAAATACGAAGGGGAGGAGGGGAGTGAAGAGAGGAAGAAGTGTACGTCATCGGGATATGACACGACAAAAGTATGCCACAAAAACATGCCCTCGCTCGCCCACCACCACGCCAGACGTACCTTGGCCTCGAACTCCTTCGGGTGCAAGTAAATCTTGGGCCCGACGAAGCCGGGGTCCGTGAATTGGCGCAGTGCAACGGGCTCCAAGGTAGCTAGCTTCTCACTCGAGTCGACGGCGGCCATGGCTCGGCTAATAAGCTTGGCTTACGGGGAAGAGTAACAGTGAATACTTTAATGGGTGGGTATGGGATAAGCAGGGATGAGACAATGAAAGCTTGTGTGTAGGTGTAACCAGGCGGCAAAAGCATGTGGACTCGAGTATAAAGTGGGGGTGGATTGGGGGGCCAAGAGGTGCTGCGACGCCGGGTATGGTATACCATGTTTAGGGAGGGAAGGCATAGATGCACGTCTTCCTTGCGGGAGTACAAAAATACACCCCAAGAGCATAATGTATAAAAAAATCGCACGCACTCCTGTATAGTTCTCTTCTTTGTTTTTCAGCTCCTTCATTTCACTCTCCAGTTCTCCCTTTTCTTCCTCCCGCAGAGACACACTCATTCCCTTATCGACTCCACGGTCCCACAACTCAAACAATTCATCATGACTGGCACGCCCTGCTCCTCTCCACACCACGTACTACTCTCATTATACGACTGCCGACGAGAAAACAGCACCTTCGTACTCTCACACTGCCGGCACTTCCCTCCCATCCCTTCTCCATCTCCTCCCTTCATCCCCGTCACACCCTTTGCCGCTTCTTCAAAGATGACATCAGAAAAGACATGCGAGTGACTGTAGCCCAATATCTCTTTCTTTTCCACGGCCTTGGCTGCATCTCGTTCGGCGTCAGTCCGGAGTGCTTCGATGGGGAGGGAAAGGAGCTTGGTGGGAGGGAGGGACCCGTCGAGCACTTTCCTCCGGAGGGCGTCATTGCGGTGCACTATTTATTGCGTGATAGAAAAGTAGCATATGGGAAAAAAAGAGGTGATAATGTGAATACCAAATTTCTTACCAGCAGAAAAAATGGAAATATTGTACGGAGGAATTAGACGGGCCGTGAACCAGAAAAAGTGAAGGCGTGCGTGCCGAGGACATGACACACTTGAAGTTAAGACAGGTCCATGAGAATGAATACGTTTGCGTTCATATATAAACGTACAATTGAAGACAAGGTGGCGTAACTTGTTGTTGTACTCGTGGTGGTTCCCCGCCTTCCACAGGTCGTGCAACGCTTCCTCGATCTCTGTCGCCGCCTGGGGGTGGTTGTGCATATGTATGCGCGTGGGTGGATAAGTCAGAAGAATAGTTGCAGACAAACCACCTTTTGCTTAGGCATCACAAACAAATTGCAAATATCTACGTCGCTGCATACAACACTCTCCCTTGGTGACTCCAATTGACTCTCACCTCCCGCACCCGGCTTTCTGGAAAGGGCGAAGCCGAGGCATCAGGACGAGCAGGAGCAGCCGCCTCTTTGCCAGCTGTCACGTCCTTCTTCATGTCCTCCGTTTTCTTCTTCTTCCCGGCTGCTGCCATTGCCGCACCAGCTGAGGTGTTCGTGGTGGTGGTGGCCTCCTTCCCCTCCTTCTTGTCTCCTTGCCCAGCTACCTCAGCTCCCTTCCTCGCCCCATTCTTCCGAAGAGTCTTTTCCCCATCCACCACGAGCAGCGCTTGGACTAAGAGATCTATCGCTTTAGCCTGGGCGTTCGGTGAAGAGATGGACGATGCGCGGGCATTTGTTGGAGGGGGGAAGGACGAGGAGGGTGAGTGCTTGCTGGCTGGAGCGGCCGCCTTTTTACTCCTTGACGAGGCAGAGGCGGAGGAGGCGGTGCGTTGGCGCTTCTTCAGCAGGGAAGCAAGTTTGGCTCTCCCGGGACGATCCATTGGCTAGGCTTGGACGCGATGGCTGTGAATTGTGGTGGTAGGACCATAAGTATTGATGAGAAAGACAATTGGGCTATGTCAAGGTTAGCCTCCGGTCGAAGAATGCACCACATGGTCCAATCGAGAAACATCAGACTCCTTGGATCCTGAGCTAGAAAAAACACTCGATAGCACGAACAAACCTCTGGAGGCATAGTTCAGGAATTCAGAACTGCGCGCATTATCGTGCCTTATTTGGATTTCGTTGAGTGTTGACACACAGAAAGAGAAGCTTGACTCTTTCAGTGCGTACTTGCCACCTATTCTTGCTCCCCTTCACAATTTTCGAGGCGGGCGGGCTGCGACCCGGGTTGACTCATCCACACCATCCCTCCGTACATGCATCTGCACGCGCCGTCTACAGGAACGTCCCCTTTTTCTTCAGCATGCAGCTGTCGTTGTCGTCATCCCTATCCTCCTCCTCCACTCTCCTAGCCCTCCTCCTCGTGGCCGCCATGTCCTGCCTCTCCCACGGCTATGTCCGCCCCCTGCACATGTCCCAACAGCAGTCACATCAGTCGCATCAACGCAGCACGCCTTCCACCTCGTTGGGCATGGACCGCCGTGATCTTTTGAGCAAGGGTATTGTGGGCGGGGCGGCCGCTGCATTCGCCAGTACCTTCACCCTGACCACCGCCCCGCCAAAGGTCCGCGCTGACGTGCCCGCCGAGGGGATCGAAGCCCCCGATTTCACCCTGCCCTCGAGCTTGGGCAAGTCCTTGTCTCTGGCAGACCTGGTCAAGACCAAGAAATACACGGTGCTGTATTTCTTCCCTCAGGTCTTCACGAGCTCATGCACGTTAGAGGCCAAGGCATTCCAGCGAGACATAGATAGTTACAACAAGCTAAATGCACAGATTGTGGGGGTGTCGGTCGATGAATCGACTAAGCAAACGGACTTCAAGTCCGAGTGTGGGTTAGACTTTATTTGTACGTTATTTCGAGAACAGGGATGGTTTGGGAGTAATGGGAGGATGGGAAAACAGGGAGTTTGGGACGGATGGAGGAGAAAAGGATGGCGATAGATGGTAGTTGACCGGGAAGGAAGGATAGATATGCTGAATCTTCTTCCATTCCTATCAATATGTAAACACAGTGCTGAGCGATAAGGGAGCTAAGGTCTCGGAGGCCTATGGCTCAGCTTTAGACATTCCGTTTCTCGGCCGTTTTTCCAACCGGCAAACCTACATCATCTCCCCGGTACGTGTTTGTCTCTTTTGAATTTCCTACCTCGTCTCGAAACAAGGATGGATAAGCATTCATGCCTCGACGGGGAATGACACTCTGCTGGCGTTCACTTGCAACCTTCTCTCACCGCCCGCCCTCCCTCCCTCCCTCCCTTCATGACTCCTACCTTCCTTACAGGAGGGCAAGTTGGTGAAAGTCTTCACTAACGTTGAGTCCAAGGTGAAGCGGCATTCGGAGGAGGTCCTGGAGGCGCTCAAGGCACTTCAAGCGTAGACGTGAGATCTAGTGATGTTTCCCGATACAACTCAGTTAGTCACAAAGAGGGAGAAGGGACGGATATGAAGCAAAAACCAAAAGAGTGAAACAGAGGGGAGATGATTATGGATATATGTGTCACTTATTAGGGTTGAAAGGGACTAAGTGCCTGTGTGAAACGCGTCTGGGGTGGAAGGACGGGAGGATTTGAGTCTGCTTTCATTCCTTCTTCATTTTCCCCCATATGTTCGCCTGGCCCCGGTCAAGGGAAGGAGAAGGGAACAGTGTTTTATGGTAGGTACGTTTAACCCGGCTGCATTAAGTTTTTGGAGGAGGGCAACTTTGTTTGGTTCAACGATTGAAAAAAGAAACAACTACTACGACCGGAAATAAGGGGTTGGGGGGTATACTAAGAGCAGTCGTTCATTTCTCCTTCACCTTCCCCGTTAAGACAGCCACATCCACATGCGACTCTAATAACCTACCTTATATAAATACATCTCGGCCCGAGACCCTGCCTGGGCGCATACCTGCCAGAAGTAAAGTTGCAGTAGAAGATACCCCAGAAGAAAAGGAAAATGACACAAAGGAAACGGACCTTTGGGATGGAGACTCAGCGGAGGGGTTTGGGGCGCCATAAATATTTTCCGTCGTACCCCGAAAGTTGCTTCTAGAAATGCTGCTCTCATGCAGCGAGGCAAAAGGAAGAATGAAGGTGCAGAGGAAGGAAGAGGAAATAAGGAAAGCTAAGAGGGACAAAATCTTAATGACAGCTGAAAAATGGAAACGAAGTCCAATTGAAAAATGTGTCCCATGAGGGAGTTGGCCATAGTATTACGATGTTAACCTTTTTACTTCCCGCCTGCATTATTTACTTCCGCACTACTCTGCTTCCAGGTGCCGGGGAAATGGGCCAGCTGGAAAAGGGCTGATACACTTCCCCATGGAGGGGTGAAAAGAGTAGTGGGGAGAGAGTGAGTGTATGGCTAAGAGGGATAATCAAAGCGATATCACTAACCACTCTTCTTGAAAGCTTACCGGCGCACGAAATTACATCTATCCCGTCAAAAGGAGGAAGATGCCGCCCCAAGCGACGCAAGAAGATCTTTTTTTCCAAGACGACATGGTGGATCGTCCAAACTTTGATGAAGCCATCGGGCACAAGCTTGAGTGGACCTTTGGTCACACTGATCACTGTAGTGGATTGATGCAGAGGCCAGACAGGACCGAGAACTCTGTTCAAATGCTGTTGTGGACAACGGGAACGTCTCAGTTCCACAGCATCGCCTCGGTCCGTTAGCATTTCGGTGGTGGCCAAAGGATTTATATAGCTTATGGTGACATCGCAACTATCACCATCACATGATACATACACCATCTCCTTCCCGCGCCATGTGGTTATAAATATGGAGTAAAGCTGGAGGAAACCGACCACCCCCCTTCCGTAAAGCCACGACCTCCCTATCCCTTCCTTTCAACAGCTCTAACAAATATATCAGTTCTATCGTGATCTTATGCCACTACACCAAGTGAACCCTCTATCACTCCACGCGCGCATTGCGAATGAATTTTTACAGCTCGGATGATGCTTGTGTGCCGCGACTTGTCTGTCTTGACCTCAATTATCCACAAAGATCCTAGCACAAGGCGAACCGCCGCCCTCTCCATCCCACACTCAATTCCAACACCATTCCACTACCCACACAATTCACAGGTCTGGGTTACACTACAAATATACACGCCATGTCCAACACCAGGGCCTTTGCAACCGCGGCACAGGCAGATAAGGTAGGGGCCGAGTTGCTACGCGCACAGGCCATGGCCTCAGGTGCCCCAACCGCCCTCGGCACGGCACTCCTCCCGCCAGCCACGACACAAACAGATACGGTCCCATCAACAAATCAAACCCGTCCCTGCATGCACATGGTTCAGGGCGAGGTGGAAGTATATGCCGCCGGAGGGTCCGCCGGAGGAGAAGTAGGGGCCGAGATGCCGCCCTCTCCATTCTCAGGTGGTGGTGCTGCTGCTGGCATCATCACCCGAACAGCCAATGCAGCTACGACACTACCACCGATTCCTTGTTCCCTCATCCCGCAGCCACCTCTGTTGTCTTCACAGGCTCCTGCTTTGCTGCCCATCGGTTCCATGGCCCCTCCCCCTTTTCAGCAGCAGCAGCAGCAGCAGCAGCAGCCACAGCAGCCGCCCCCTCCTTCCTCCATCTCCTCCCCCTCCTCCTCCTCTCCCTCCTCCACCAACCCCACCAAATCCTCCTTTTCCTCTGCCGCCGCCTCCTCCACGTATCCCTCCATCGTCTCCGCAGCGGCACTTGGAGGCATGGCTCCAGCTCCGACCCTTTTGCCTCTCCCTCTACTGACACTCTACCCAGCAGGAGGAGGAGGAGGAGGAGCAATAGCAACAACAGCGGGGACAGCAGCATCCACACTCCAGCGACCCCTCATTAAAACGGCTGGAGAAGATGATGGAGTCTCGACCTTGTCCTCCTCCCCTGCCTACCACACCAGCAACGGCAAACGCAAGCTCCCTACTCCATGGACCCCTGAAGAAGACGCACGTCTTAGAGAAGGCATTCGGATCGTCGGTCCTCGACAATGGCAACGCATCGCACAGGAGTTCCTTCAGGGTACCCGAAGCGAGACGCAGTGCTACCAGCGTTGGGAACGTACGTTGAAGCCGGGCGTTAAGACCGGACCGTGGACCGCGGACGAAGACGCCATTTTGCTGGCCTGTGTGCAGGCAGGGATGACGCGCTGGTCGGAAATTTCCAAGCGGATCCCGGGGAGGTTGAGCAAGAGGGTTCGGGAACGATGGACGTGTCAGCTGAACCCGGATAAGAGGAGCAAAGGCCTGGCGCCGTGGACGAAGGAGGAGGAGAAGACAATGGAGGAGGCGAGGGAGCGACTGGGGAACAGGTGGGTGGAAATTGCCAAGCTGCTTCCCGGGAGGAGTGAGAATGACGTGAAGAACAAGGCTTATTGCACTCTGCGGAAGGTTGAGCGGAAGGAGAAGCGTGCAAGGGTGCAGAGGGAGAAATCCCTTCTGGTGAGGAGCTCCTTCCCTTCCTCGTCCTCCTCCCCTCCTTCCTCCTCACTGGCTGCCGCTTTGCTCTTGTCCTCGGCGCAAAAAGGACAACAGAAGGAGAGGAGGGGGAGGAAGGGAGGGAGGAAGGGAGGGAGGAAGGGAGGGAGGGAGATGACGTTGGAGGAGGTGATAGACAGTAAGACGTTAACGGAAGCAAAAGATACGCTCTCAGCCATCTACAAGGCAGCTCTGGATGAGAATGACGATGAGGAGGAGGAGGGGAAGGAGGAAGAGGAGGAGGGACAGAAGAAGGGAGCAGGAGAGAAAACAGGGAAGGGAGGGAGGGAGGGAGGGAGGATCAATAAATCTGTGATAGAAGATGAAGATAACGCGGAGGACTCGGGGGAGGAAAGGGAGGAGGAAGAGGAGGAAAAAGTGCACAGGCTAAGCGAGCGAGGGAAGCGAAGGAATGAATAGAGAAGGGTCGAGATGGCTTACTGTTCTCGTCGAAGTCAAAGTCGTTGTTTCCGTGTAGAAAGGGAAGGTCTGTGGTTGTCCAAGGACAGAGCATGCCAGGGGCAATCAGAGGAGAGAGGGGAATCGCGTCCACGAGAGGGTTGAAAAATGATCGGTACAAAGCAAAGTGTAGATGCGCACGTTTGAAAGACGACAAGTCGACGGTAAGGACTAGAAACAGAAATCTCCGACAAGGATGATGACTTTACTGAGAATTTCTCACAAATCCATATCTATTCACGTGTATATATTTGTTTGTATATATTTGTTTGTTTATTGATTTGTATTCTACAACGGTTACTTGCCTTCAATTTCTTCCACATGTGTCCATCCAAGGTGCTCTAGTCTAGAGACGTCTTGTAAAGGCTCAGGACAGCTTCGTCCTGGTCTATCAAGAATCTGCGTTGGCTCTCATGAGCCCTTCCTCGTTCCCTCTTGATGATCACAAAGCATCACATAGACCAACAGTCATTGTCCAACCACGCTACTCCTCCTCGTCCTCGTCCTCCTCCAACCCCCCCTTCCACTACAATGCTACTCCTCCTCCTCCTCCTCTTCCTCCTCGACTCCCTCCTCCTTCTCCTTCTCCTTTTCCTCCTCCTCTTCTTCCTCCACCACCACACCCGTCACATCCAAGGCAAGCAGGTCCGCACTTAATCCTCCCAACAAGCTGCCGACGTTCGGCCTCGTTCTCCCCATATCCCCATGCACAAACTCTTTGATATACGTCCCCGCCGCCGTCCGCAAATGCAACGTGAAATACGTGCCCAGCGCCTCCTCCACTCCCTCCGTCATGCCGTCACCCTCCCTCCCTCCCTCCTTCCCTCCCTCCCTCCCATCCTCCCCTTCCTTCTCCACGATTTTTACGTCCTCACACCGCATCTCATAAATATCCTTCCGCCGTGTCAAAAGCGCTCTCCGATGGAGCACGCGAATTGGTGTCATCTGTTCCACCGCCAAGTCCCTCTTCGACTCCAAGCACTTGCTCAGCTCCTCCCTCCCCACCTTCCCCCCGACCCACACCCGACACGCATACACTTTCTGCTTCTCCGCCGCACCCGCGTGCATTATTTTCACTTGCCTTCGGTCGGACACACTCAACTCTCGCACCACTACGTCCCCCTCGCGATTCAAACCCATCTTGGCATTGATCGCCGCCTGCAACGCCGCTACCTCTTCCTGCCCCCCTTCCTCCTTTGGTACCCTCCTCGGGTCGTTCACTTGCAACAAAAATGGGCGGCCATGTCCCAGCATCCTCACGTCCATGTCCTCCCTCCCCGAGCCCATCAGCACCACACTCTCTGGCTCACACCATTTCCTCACCGGCTCCGAGATCACTTCCTCCACTGAGGCCTTGCCCTTCCTCACCCCCCCCTCAAGCAACCACAGCGTCTGGGGCATCTCCCGACTAAATTTTAAATATTTCCCCTTCAAATAAAAAGCTTCTCTGGTAACAGACACCGTAGTAACGGCTGGAGAAGCCGCCTCCTTCTTCTGGTGCTCGTCCGTGTGATCAATGAAATTCCCTTCCGAGAGACACTCAAACCAGTCCGCCATTTTTTTCCGTACCTCCCCATCACCTGCTGCTGCCCCAACGACATGGCCGACCATTGTGCTCGTGCACAAATTCTCTAAATTGCTCCCTGCGTGTTTCTTGCGCTTTCGAGTCCGTCTGTAGGCTTTTCCATCCAAGTACGTCTGAGGCATGATCGAGCAGATGTGCCGGTAATCATCTGCATCGACCGACGGTTTAAAAAAAGACAAATCCAACTTGAAGGTACCGGGGGAAGGAGGAGAGGGAGCAGTAGCGAAGCAGGGTAGATATTGCTGCAGATGTTCTTCGATAGCGAATTTGAGAATGTCTTTTACTTCCACAGGCCCGCCTGAGCGACAGTAAAAGAGGTTGACGCTGGCTTCCAGCCAATGAAGAGCAGCGCGGTCCCGAATGGCGAGAGAGGCGGGGAGGGTAAGACCAAGGATGAAGCCTAGCTTCGTCTCTTTATTGCTGATGGTGCCGGCGGATTCTACAGCTTCGGGCAACACGTATCCCTTCTTTTTAATTTGAAGAACAATTGCCTCCACCACGCTAGACATGAGAGGCGTGTCCTTCATTAAGTCAGGGTCTTGCAGCAGGCCCAAGCATAGGGGACAGACAGCGGCGTCAGGTCTGGCAGTAGCTAGAGTTAAATCGCCTAAAACGGGAGCCAGGGTCGCGCGCAACCGCTTCTCGGATGCAACGAAAACATGGCGCTGCCATACTCCGGCCACGCGGAGGCTGCAGCGGAGGCACTCAAGCTTGGGATAGAGACGCTGGAAGGCCGGCAACCAGTGATCCCCGTTGGGTCGCAATGACGGTAGCAGTTCTACAGGCTTTGTAGAAGATCGTGGAATCGGCGGCAAAGCGGACTCTGCCATAGTCGTGGTCGTTTTTATTGCTGCTCTGCTATGGTGAGAGGATGGGGCGATGTGAGGAAGGGCATGAGGCATAGCGAGTCTGGAGACTGAGGATAAATGGTCCAAGCCGAAAGGCGCAAACCCATCTGTGCACTGCTTGAAACATAGAAGTAAACAGACTGTGCTTAAGTGGGTGCGGTTCAACCAGGTGGCAGGGGAAAACTGGAAGGCAGGCAAAAATATGATGGGCAGTTGAAGAGGTCAAGTAGTGCGAAAGAGCGGCGTCTTTTCTTCTCATGCAACAACACCATTAATGACTCTAAGACAGCACAATTAGAAGAGTCGTTACAGGGATAAGACTGTGCGCATATTGTGCTCGGTTTACAGGGGATTGTATGTACTGTCACACCTTCCAAACTGAAACCTCCCCACCCTCCCAATCCTCAGGCGAATGCACCCCCCCCGCCGCGGCCAACGTGCTGCCGCTGCCGTGGTCGTGCTGCTTCGTATCATCGTTGTTCTACTTCTTTTGTCCTCAAGCAACGGCTTTTCCTCTTCCTTCGTCCCCACCGCCGCCAGCACCACCGGCACTGCCCGCACGCGCTCTACATTCACCCGCCTTCCCATGCGTGCAGCTTTAGTGTACGAAGCCAAAGCCGGCAGCCCTTTGCTCGAGGCTATGTCGCAAGCCGTTGGACAGGCCTTGTATAAAGACGCCAGTGCATGCGCCCTGGAGCCCACCACCGGAGGTGGCTCCGCAGGGGGTGGAGGGGCGTCGACTGGCGCGGCTAAAGACACAAAAACCGGGGCCAAATATTTTTACAAGTCCACGGGCCTCTGGGGATTGAATATGTTGCTGGCGGAATATAAGGGAATCAAGGCCATGCACGATACACAGACGATTCGAACACCTACACCAGTGGCGGTGGGAACATCGGACAGCCAGGCATTCGTGGTGTTCGAATACTTGAGCATGGGGGGGAGCAGGTAAGCTGATGGGAGAAGAAAAAGTGCAAGGCAAGATATAGGGGTAAGAGGCATAGATTAAGGATACGCTTTAATTCACATTCTCATTCTATCTCTTATTCTACCTCATTCTTCTCCCCCGAAACCCGTACTTATCACCGCCTGCAGAGGCGAGGCCGCTGCCCGGATGGGGAAGGAGCTTGCTCAGATGCACCGACACACGAGCAAAAACGGGAAATTTGGTTGGGACATTGACAACACCATTGGGGCCACCCTACAACCTAATGGGTGGAAAGAGTCGTGGGTTGATTTTTGGGACGAGCGACGGCTAGGACACATGCTTCGGCTGTGCAGGAGAGAAGGGTGTGATTTTGGGGGGGTGGAAGGGGAGCTACGGACGAAGGTTCGCGCAATATTGACGGAGGGTGGGTATGCGCCGCAGCCGTCACTGTTGCATGGAGATTTGTGGACGGGCAATACAGGGGTGACGGATGAGGGGTCGATGTGTATTTTTGACCCCGCTACGTACTATGGTGATAGAGAAACAGACCTGGCAATGACGACATTGTTTGGGTCGTTGGCGCCTGATTTCTACAAAGCATACGTTGAGGAGTGGCCTTTGGAGGAAGGGCATGAAAAGAGAAAAACAGTTTATAATTTATATCACATACTTAATCACATCGTGCTTTTTGGTGGTGGGTACCGAAGCCAGGCGCAAAGGATGATTGACCAAATTATGAAGATGTAGAAGGAAAGAGAGAAGGGCGTAGGACGGAGATTGACTAAATGGGAGCGACGAACGAAAGTCAGACGAAGAAAGCTCAAATTCTAAGAATATTTATCTTGCGTTAATAACTGATGTTCTTTCTGTCGTGGTTTTCCAGTCGATGGTTTGGATTGCTGCTCATTGTTGGAAAATGCTTCCAAATCGGTTGGATGCACCCCTTTTTTTGTTTTTGTATTTGACTGTCGGAACATCAACATTATGCCATCACTCCAACAGATTTACGTCGTGAAACCGTGTTTGCATTTCATTGCTCGTTCTCCTGGGTTTAGATTATAACTTTTTATTCTTGATAAAAGCCTCACCCACATTATTCATTCTACCTCACAAAGAAAGACACCCGTACAGGGGTGTGCTTATTTTAAACATTGTAACACGAAAACATACAAAAACAAACTTAGGATTTACGGCACACTCTTTCTGATCTTTACCGAGAATAGACTTATACGAAACACAGGTTGCAAAAACATGCATTCAATCAGACATGAGCGACCAGCCCATCGCGCTCTTAATATATTTGTAAAGCTCTATGAAACAAATTCTTTTTTATGCCTCCACAAAGTTACCAGAGGGCGTCCTCGTGGAACGAGTTCGTATGACTGCACGTTGAAGCAGGGGACAGGGGCGGAGTGATACTCCCGACACTGCGACCATCATCGCCGGACAGCAACAGTGGCCTCCTGAATATTGGCGCCCTCCTCGTCGTCGCCCCAAAACCCATGCTCTTCCCTCCGCGAGCCTTGAAGAAAAATGAGGCCACATAATTTCCAATCATTGTTGCACCCATACACACCACCATCAAGTACGTCCAGGAGGTGCTATCGTAATGGTGCACCCCCAACGTCAAATCCGAGCTTGGCCCTCCATTTGCCCCCGGGTTCAGGAAAGGGTCCTCACTCGTGGCCGCCTGCAAGCATGGCGTGCTGCTGCTGCTGCTATTGTTGCTGCTGTTGCTGGAGGAGAAAGTTGACGTCGCGGTTTCAGCTGGTGGGAATGTTAAGGAGATGGGGGTCTCCGACTTTGCGGCTTCTGCCGCCTCGACAGCCCTCCGAATCAATCGGCCGCCTACGGTCCCCTCCTTCTCCTCCACCGCTCCCGTCTTGTCCAACCAGTTTACCAAATGCGCGGGCAACGACGAGACCAAATCATTGCTCCCATCGTCTAGGAATCTGGCGTTGCTCCACTCCCGCACCCCTTCCGCAAAGATAAACGGTGAGATATACTGCAAATTCGAGGCAAACATTTGCGTCGCCGCCGTCCACGAGTATTTCTCCGCATGCGCTCGAGCCACGGCCGGATCAATGTTTAATGCCCGCAGACACGCCGAGCGCAGGTCATTGTCTAATACACCCGCACCGGAAGTGCTGACGACATCAATCGGCCCTGAGACGGGATATGCGGCTACGGGCAGCCCTGTTGCCATGGCCTCAAGTAGAACAAGCCCAAAGGTATCCGTCTTGCTGGGAAATACAAAAACGCTCGACTGCTGATAAATCTTGGCCAACTCCGTCTGGTTCAAAAATCCAAAATAGCGGGCTTCGGGATAAGCGGCTTGTAGCCCCTCCAAGGCGGGCCCGTCCCCCACAACCCACTTCTGCCCGGGCAAGTCCAATGCCAAGAAGGCTTCAACGTTCTTTTCTACTGCTACGCGGCCTGCGTACAAAAAGATGGGGTAGGTCAAATCACTCGCAGGCAAACGAATGCCTGCAGCGGGGGTGTGAAAGACGTCTGTATCGACACCGCGGCTCCACAGTTGGACATTCTCAAAACCATGACCCTCCAAATCACGCTTGACCATAGGTGTAGGGACCATTATCGCTTTGGAATGAAAATGGAACCATCGAAGATAACGATAGGTGATGCGCAAGGGCAAGGCCAAGCGCGCGTACACATACTCTGGGAAGCGAGTATGCACAGCCGTCGTGAAGGGGATGCCAAGCTCCACCGCAAAGTTGCGCGCTGCCCACCCCAGAGGCCCTTCCGTCGCCACGTGCAGTGCGTGAGGAGCCAGTTCAGTGATACGCCTCCGCACCTTCTCGCCCGGTAGCACCGCCAATTGGATGCTGGGATAGGTTGGACAAGGTACTGTGTTGAATTCTTGAGGACTGATAACGTGCACCTCGACGCCTAAGGCGCGGAGGACGTGTGTGGTCGTATTAAGTGTTCGAACCACGCCGTTCACCTGGGGCTGCCACGCATCGGTCACAAGCACCAAACGCTTGATCTCACCGGAATCGAAGGAGGCCATTTCGGTCGAGGCGTAGCTTTTGAGATGTGCGGGTTATAACTCGGGCGGGAAGAAGCAACGATCTTGTCTTTGGCCTCGGCGCGGGAAGGTAGCAAGTGCTCTGTGTGCGAATGTGTGTGCGAATATGGGAGGGACGGGCGGCGTGTTATCGTGAGACTTGGTTGAAACAAGGTCAGCATGACAGGACAAAGTCTTTTCAACGCAAATATGAGAAGAATTCTTAGGCAGGAAGCCCGTTCACGAAAATTGGGATGTGGCAAGGCGCTGCAGGGGGAAGGAATGTTGTGTGATTCAGTCCGACAATCCCAGCAGCATGCGAAGGTCGAAAGACTGCAAAGAAACAAGAAAAAGCACAGGTTTTCAAAACAGACATGATGATGCATGTTCAAACATTCTAGCCAGATGTATCGCAAGCCCTTTTAGGGCTGTAGTCGAGACTTGGAAGGCATGGTGTGGCTCGGCCCAGCAGAGATTCTCTGACGAACAACGGCGAGTTGAAGCACGCAGGTTGAAATTCAAAAGCAACGGAGCAACATCGCCATCAAATAAAAATAAACCAACCCGTCACACCACCCACTTTTCTGAAACACAACCCAACTGTTTCTATTTATTTATCTTTCATCTTCTCCATACTCTAGTAACACACATAAATGCAACTCTACATAAAAGCGTCGAAGGGATTGTCTTGCTGCGCCTGTGGCTTTGGTGGCTGCGGCCCAGCAGACGATGGTCTCTGTCCCTGCTGCGGCTCCGATGCTTGTTGCCACGGCTGTGGCTGCGATTGCTGGGGCCATTGCTGCTGCTGCCACCCTCCAGGCACGGCAGGCGGATAGGATGATGGCGCAAACTGTTGGTGCTGTTGCAAAAAGCTATCACTTTGCGCACCATACATGGTCCCTTGTCCTCCCCCATCCCCACCCGATTGGCTCACACTCAAGCTCCCCCCACCCGTCGAGACGAAGCCGGAAGATAGTGGCGGCGATGCTTGCATGCCAGTCGCCGACGAGGTAGGTTGTGTGGAGCCAACGAAAGACATGTGGGTACTGCCCCCGTTCAGCCCTCCGCCCATCCCTCCCCCCATACTCCCTCCTACTCCTCCCGGCAAAGAAAAGAAGGCTGGCGGTGGCTGCGGCGCCACACCCGTCGACGGATACTTCAAACTACTGCTACTGCTGCTGCTGCTGCTATTGATGTTGCTGTTGTTGCTGCTGCTGCTGCTGCTACCCGCAGTGGTAGTGTTGCCTTGCTTTCCAGGCGGTGATCCTAGAGAGCGGGGAGGAGGGAGGATGGGGACAGGAGGACCGGAGGCAAAGGGGTCGGCGGGAGGTGCAGGCATGATAGCGAATTGAGGGGGATCGCTCGCTGGGCTGGACACGGACGAGAAGGCACTCGTGCCTGTACGAGAGGCGGCAAGGGCGTTTCCCCCACCCACTCCATTCGCATTGCTTCCAGCATCTAAATTGCCTAGATCCAGCAAATCATCCCCTGCTCCCCTGCTCCCCGCACTCCCCCTCGACCCCCGACGACTTCGCCCAAAGCTGTCCCGACGGGACGGGGCCAGCATGGGAGCTTCTGTCTCGCCACCACCAGCGGCAGCAGCAGCATTGCTGGTGGTGAGAGTCGTCCCCAGCTCTGCCGCCGACACTTTCGTATCCCCCCCCGTCTTCCCTCCACCATCCCCCAGACCAACCAAAAAATCATCATCAAACGAAATCAGCTCCTTCTCCGGCTGCTGCTGCCCCTCCCCACCCCCCGCCCGTCCCTGACCCCGTCCTTCCTTGGGCAACGGTAAGGCTATCGTCCGATCTTTCATGCCTTGGTATAGATGTAACGTGGCCTGCAATTGGTCATTGGCCCCAAAATACTGCTCCAAATCCTCCGCTCCTGTCAGTACTTTGGACTCGATTTCCTGCTGTAAGACCCTACCCAATTTCGCGCACTGCCCCAACACCGCATGCAACACCTCATTACCACTCCCTAATTCATGAGAGCTCTCAATCGAATACAAAATCTCGTGAAGCATCGTCTCGCTAGTCTCCACCATTTTCAACAAATCCACCTCTTCCCCCCCGTCCCTCCCTCCTTCCCCCCCTCCAATCTCTCCTGCGAAGTTGAACTGTCCACTTCCCCTTGCTGAAGGCGCCGAGGGCGGAGGCGTCATAATGGGGACCTTGGTCTCATCGTACTGCTGTCGGAACGGCATCCCCTCCCTTCGTAACTCGTGGTAGGTCCGAGAAAACAATGGCAGGCTCTGTGACATAGGCAGAAACGCTTCTCCCCACGCCTGGATCAAGTCCATTGCCTTCTCCCCCACCTCCAGATTTTCCTTTCCCGTTCGGTCCAGGTAGTTCCGAGCGATTCTTGACATGCTCGCCATGAATTTAGGCGTGGCCACTTCGCGGTGCACAGAGGGTCCGCAGTTCTTAACCACGGTCTCGATCAGATCCAACGCCATGTGCACGACGCGGGTGGAGCGGTGCTGCAGCCTCTTTCGAATCTGACGGATTATCTCCCGCTTGATTTCTTGGTCGCTGGCACGGTTTAATGCGTCGACGACTTCCATATTGATGGCCCAATCGACGGCAAGTAAAATGTCGGAGGTTGCTTTTTCCACGAGGTCTGCCCCACGCTCCCCTTCATCCATGAGATGAGGGGGCAAATTGGGCCGCACAGGTCCGCCGCCACCGAGGAGGAAATTCATGGCTTGCCCTTGTTGCGAGGGATGTGATCCGGTGTGTTTGCTTGCGCTGCTGGAGAATTCGATGTGCTGTTCTTGCTGTTGCTTTTGTGATAAGGAGCGTGCAGATGAAGAGCACTAGCCTTGTGCTCGATTGGTTGGATGCTGATTGGTTTGAAGGTCCCGCGGTGCTTTCAGGATGCCTGTGTCACAGAGGTAGGCGAAAGCTTGCATGTGAGTGAAAGCGTGGGACACAGGAAAGCACGAATGCGAGAACAGAGTGGCGGACTTGGGACTCGTTCGAAGAGGGACCTTCGAAGTCCTCTCTCGCTTACGAGAGCCCCACTCACGACGCATGCTTCACACCTCACTCCCCCAGCCTCAGTCTCACGTGTGTTATGATGTAAGCATTGTTTTGGTCGGATGTTTCTGAAGTCACCAATCTCTCACTTATCACACCATCCCCTTGCATTTACTCAACACACAGCCATGTACGGCCAGGACCAAGGACCAAAGAAGTACGGGCTGACGATCCCGAAAAAGAAGCCGCTTCCGGGCATGCGCGGACGGCCTGCCCCTGCCTCTACCGCAGCCCGTCGTCGCCCGCCTGGTTGTGCCTTTTCATTAGACAACGATGATTCTGATGAGGAGGGTGGAGACGATGACCTGGCGTCCAAGGCCTCGTACAATAAGATGCTACAGGTACGCAACAGCGAGTGTGTGGGATTCGTGCTAGTATGTGTTTGGTGTGGGGTGCGGTGGAACGTTGTGTGTGTGCCCTGAGGAGAGAAAGACGAATATGTGACGCTTGTGCTGGTATACATTCGGGGAGGGGGACGGTGGAGCGTTGCGTGAATGCCCTGAGTCTCTCCCCAAACTTCCTCCTCTCCTCCTCCCCGCTGCCTTCTCCATACGGTCACAATACCGTCGCGCTTTATGTTTATTCAGCACCAATCGTCCACTCCCTATTCTCTCATAAACAGGCTCGCAGTGCCAAGGCCCAAAAACAATTGGAAGAAGCTGAAGCTGCTGCCCGTGCCACCGACCCATCCATCTACGACTATGATGGTGTGTACGACACCATGCAAGCGGAACGCCAAGAACGGGCCAAGATTATCACAGAAGCGGCCAAGGAAGAAAAAAAATCATCCAAATACATCGATGGATTAAAGCGAGCGGCTGAGTTGAAGAAACAGGAGCAGGATCGATTTTACGAGCGGAGGTTGGCCAAGGAGAGAAAGGAGGAGGACGAGCTGTACAAAGACAAGGAGGTGTTTGGTACGTACTCACCGGGCCGGGGATGGAGATGGGCAGGAGAAAGGAAGGAGGAGTGTTTTGGAGGTGCAATAATACCTAAATCTTCGTTTCATATCCCTTTGACTTGGCGTGTCGCTAGCGTGTGTAACGTATGTGTGTGGGCGATGGACGTGCTGTATGCATCTTCACATAAATGTCTCTCACCCTCCGTCCTTCCCTCCTTCCACAATCAGTCACGAGCGCCTATAAGAAGAAATTAATGGAAATGAAGAAATGGGACACCATCGACAAGCTCGAGGAAGAGGCCGCCCAACGCCGCGAAGACGAAGCGGCAGGCAGGAGTTCAAAAGCGGGAGGGAAAGGAGGAGGAGGAAGTGGGATGGACGCATTTTTTTCGAATTTGCTCACGAAGAACATTGCGATGGGTGCGGATGTCAAGACTGCGGCTCGATCAGCATATACGGTTGGGTCGAAGCAACAGGAATATGCGTTTGGCACGTCCTTGCCCGCGTCTGGTGGTGGTGGTGGTGGTGATAATGATACTGGTGATGGTGGTGGTGGTAAGCACCGGCAGGAGGTAGAGTTAGAAGAGGATAAAAGGATCTCGAGTCGGATGGTAGACAGCAGCGTCGATGGCACCAAGCTGCCGAAACGGCCTCGGGAAGAGGAGGAGGATGAGGAGTCAGGAGGAGCGGTGGGGACAGGAGCGGCAGAGCTGGAGAAAAGGCACCAAATCGCTGCCATGGCTCCAGCACCATCGCCACCAGCGGCAGTCCGCGAGGAGGAGGAGAAGGAAGAAGGAAAAGAAGGTACAGGAGCAGCTGGAGCAGCAGGAGCAGCAGCAGCGACTGTGGACCCTGCGGAGGCCAAGCGGCAAAAGGACGAGGCCATTCGCAAGGCCCGGGAACGCTTCTTGGCCCGGAAGAAAGGGGGCGCCGGCGGGGGACAGGGACAAAGCGCGCCTTGAAAACAAAATAAAAATAAAAATAAATTATATCGCATTGATTTGTTTGTGAGCCTACATATGGCTTTCTTTAGATCGGGGACGAGTTGACCTTTTTTGGGGATTGAGTTGAGTTTTTATGGCTTTCGTTTATCAACCTCCTGTCGAAAAGCAAACGCCATCGACCTTGGGTCCCACGACCCTTATGCCTGCGCCAGCGCAATGCATCAGAACAAGGCCAGACCACGGACAAGATATTCAACACATCTATATCCTCATCCCAGTAATGCTGGTCCCCCTTTCCCGCCTTGCTTCATCTCAAGCGTCCTCTTCCTCGGCCAGCTTGAGCAGGCAAGGTATTTTGCGCAACGTCTTCGCGACCGTCACCTCTTGCCTCCTTCTTGGTATTCCTGCCGGCGCCTTCACCACCCGCTTGGCAATGTCTGCGCCGTCGGGCCCCATTGTAGTCGTCACGGGCAGTAACAAGGGTATCGGCTTGGAAATTCTGAAGAAACTCGCACCAACTTCGTCCGTCATGATTCTTGCAGCTCGAGACCCCGGCCGCGGGCAGGTGGCTGCACAAAAGCTGCGTGAGGAGGGGCTGGATAACGTGGTGTTTCGTCCTTTGGACATTTCTTCTTCCGAGTCCATTCAGCAGTTTGCCGCCGGGATGGAGAAGGACTTTGGGCTCACGGATGTACTTGTCAATAACGCAGGTACGTGTCACAGTGATGAGAGTGATGTATTGGGTGGGCGGAGGGCGTGTTTGAGGTGCTTTGCGCAGCGACTTCTATTGTAGGTACACATTATCGCCCATGTCGCGCCTCCCTGTTCACTCTATCCCTCCTTTTTCCTACAGGTATTGCATTCAAAAACAGCGACCCCACCCCCTTCCGGGAACAAGCCACTCCCACCCTCAAGACCAACTTCTGGGGCACAATCGAACTGATCGACGCCATGACACCGCTATTGCGCAAGGCGAAAATTGAAACTCCTCGCATTGTGAATGTGGCCAGCCAAAGTGGCCGCTTGAGCATCTTAAATACTGATAAGAACAAGCAGGAGGAGTTTTCCTCGCCGGGCTTGACGAGAGAGCGATTGTCTGCGTTGGTGAGTAAGTTTGAGAAAGATGTGAAAGAAGGGAAGCACAAGGAGGAGGGATGGCCTAATACCTGTTATGGGATGAGTAAATTGGCCTTGATCTCGTTCGGAAAGGTATTTGCACACGAAGAGAAAGAAGGGAGGGCAAAGCGAGGGATCGGGGGAGAGGGCGAGGGAAGGAAGGCAATTTGGTTGGCTTCGTGCTGCCCGGGGTGGTGTGATACGGATATGAGCAGCCATAGTGGCCCGAGGAGTGCGGAACATGGCGCACGAACGCCAGCTTGGCTAGCATCGAAGGGAGTAGAGGATGGAGCGAAGGCGGGAGGATTTTTTTACGACGAGAAGGAGATAAATTGGTAGAAGGATAAGGGAAGAAGATTCAGAGACAAGGTAAAGGTTGGAAGGCAAGACATATATCGGTAGAAGGAAAAGGGGGAATGGTTAAGGGAAGAGATGTAGGCAAGAGACAGAGCGATGCAAACGAGAGTGGAGAAACAAAGAGGCATAAATCAAATACAAGAAATGGAGAGAGATTGTGAAAGTCTGCCTGCCTGCAGCTCTACCTGGATCGCAACGCGGATATAATGTAATTGAGGGCAGGCTCAGCCACATTCCTTTTTGCTTTTTGAAAGTGTTTGTCCGCTTCTTGGTCCTCGGTTGATAAATCGTGCGACAATTGCTTTTTACAAAAGGACGTGGTGGAGATCCCCCCCCCCACTGTTGAGAGGCCATCTTGATAAGAAGAGCAAGATGGCATGTCGAGTGGTATTTAGCACCTTTTTGCTCACTCTTTTGCCGATAATTCGTTGACTTCCTGATTCCCTAAGTCCGAGGGTCATTCAAACGTCAGGTCGTTCCAGTTTCCAAACCGAGGGCGGACTGAGCTGATGCATCTGCACCGATGCACCCAGGAAAAATAAAGAAAGCTTGGAGCTGATGGAGGGAGCGAAGGACGAGCTGTGACGTATGGATGTCGTCCAAGTTGCCAAACAATTCGTAGGAAATAGGCCAGGCCGACCAAGGAAAGAAGAACCCAGCAATTCTAGCAAATCTTCAACGTTTTCAACGCTCTCGTCTTTTTGTACAATCTGTCAAACTCACAAAACCCTCTCACAGTGCATTTACGCCCCCGGTGATCAAAATATCCCTACCCTTAAACAACTCCTTTAACGACTCTTCCACCCTTTTCTTCAAGGCAGTCGTCGCCGCCGCCATCGCCTCATATTCCGGCAACGCCTTGGCCAACGCCTCCGCCGTTTCCTCCCTCCGTCCCTCCGTCTCCCGTCTTGCCTTGTCCAGCTTCCGCACACGCCGTCGATACTGCATTAATCCCTGCACTACCCTGTCGGCATACACAGGCGAAGAACACACTAGCCACAATTGCTGCAGCCGTTTCTCACGTAACCCACCCAAGGCACGCTTGACCGCATTAAGATATCTGTCTACCATACTTACGGACTGCTGCTGCAACGCGGCATGCGACCCCTGAAACTGCCCCACAAAAACGACATTGCTCGTGTCTCCAACCTCCAGACGCCGCTGCTGTAAGAAGGACTCCAATTCCATCATATCGTTCACAAGCCCGGCCCGAAGACTGGCGTCCGCAAGGAGGGATCGCCCCTGCTGCCCCTCCAGACCCGTTTTGGGTGATGCCACGGTCGCGGATGGGGGGCTCGCGTCAGTACTGCTGCTGCTGCTGCGGCTGCAGCCGCTAGTCGATGTGAAGTTCACTGCTCTTTCGTTATCGACAGGCTCGAAGCTGCTGCCGTTCTCCGGTCCTCCTCCGCCTCCTTCATTCCAATCAATCCCTCCCCCTCCTCCCTCGGGCACAACCTCATCCGATGAAGGCGCACCAGCACCCCAATTAATCTCCATCACCCCCTGCCCTTCCTCCTCCTCCTCCTCCTCCACTCCCTCTACCGCTAACAGCTTCTCCCCTCGTCGCACCTTGGAGAGCACAGGAAAGAACTCCGTCGTAATTTCTGTATCCTCTTCCTCCCTCCCATCCTCCTTCCGCTCGTACGAATGAAGGAAGCACCACACCTGGTGATAGTACAGTAAGGCCTCCGCCACTTCCTCCGCACACAACAATTTCTCTACCTCCTCCATCATACTCGGTAATTCCTGCTGAGCCATCTCGACCAAGGACCTCCTCCACTTTTTCCCCTCCTTTTCATCCGCTTCCCCCACCTCCTCCTTGCCCTCCCCCCAAACATCCTCCCCAGGGCTCAAACTCCACTCTCCACACGCCATGTGAAAGCGGACTTTTCCCTCCGTCATTGCTTTTCTATATTCTCCCATTCGTCGATCGCAGTCCTCGATCTGCTTATCATACCCCGCAATTCGACGACGCACTGCGGGACAAGTGTATGTGGTATGTGTCGCCAGTAACTGCGCAGCTTCCCCTAAAAAAATGTTGTCCTTGCGATACGCGCGCAAAATGCTATCCCACGTCTTGAGCACCGCCACGGTGTATGATCCGAAGATATTCTTCGTGCGGCCTTGCTGTGTCCTTTCCAGCAGAGACATGATTTGCTGACAAGTATAGTACGTGACGGCGCTACTCTCCTTCCCTTTGACCCACGCCGCAACTTCTCCCCCACCCTCCTCCAACCCACGTAGGGCTGCTCGTAAATCCTCTTTCACAAGCTTAAGCGACTCATGCCAGTTGGCCGGGAGCTGCTTTCTGTTCACGAGCCAATCTATGTTTGTGTGTTGCGGATCGGGGGGTGACGGAAGACAAGTGGTGGGATGGAGTGAGCAAACAGAAAGCGCGCATCTAATCCTGGCAGCTTTTCCTTTATAGCGTCCCCTGCCTTTTGCCTGCGGCGATGTGGTCATTCCAATGGTACAGCATCACAAGACGCCGCAAGCACGCCAACGGTGTGGCAGCAAAGGTACGGAGAATGAGGTCTCTCTTACCGAGGTCCCTCTTACCAGTCAATTTTTGATAAGGCACGTAGATAGGGACTTTGTTCGGGTTATTCGACGACAATGACGAGGTTGCTGGCGCCATGGTCGGCGTTATTTGCTAGCCTGTGCTTTGAGTGGTGTGTGAGTGAGTGTGATGAAGGCATATATTTGAAGGAGGCAACGGAAAAACGTTGAGATTTTCATCTCACGCCAAGGAAAGCAAAACATGTCCGCAATCCCAACACTCCCTTCCACATTTTTCGATTTCGCTTTCTTTTTTTCTTTGTTTCTTTGTTTCGACGACAGCATATTCTAATCTCCCCCGTCGATTCCCATGAACCTCCCCATCTTTCCCCCACCCTGGCTTTTTCCAATATTGCTTGCTTGCTCTCGGTTGGGCAGCCTTTCCTTTTCGTTCAGAGCACTCGCTAGATCAAGGAAGAGTGGTCAATTTATGTTCTACCACCATCATCTCTTATCTTCTCTTGGTGTCTTAACTCCTCCCACCTCCCAATCACCCAGCATCACACAAAAGGGTGAGACCGGCGTTTCGTGGCCCCTTCAATCGTCTTCCAAGCCTTCTACCTCCTCCATCACTCCAAATCTCTCACACGCAATCATGTACACACTGCGAGAACAACCTCCTTCCGAGGCTATCGCCCTCCAAAAGACAGGGCAAATCCTTCCTTCTCCTCCCTCCCCTCCTTCCTCATCCCCCATTTAAGTCATCGCGATCTCCTTCACCGTCGACGGGGCCGCGCAGGAAATATCCACAGGCGGGCGCAGGGAGCAGCAGACGGAGATTGCATCGTGCACGGGGTTCTTCAGGAAGTCGCCAATCAGCTCCTGGTTGACAGGTGCGCCGGCATCAATGGCCGTGTACGCAAGCTGGTCCAAAATGTAATCAAAACGAGGGGCCCACTTACGGGAGCCCAGGCGGGCGGTGATGGAGCAGTTGTCCACCATAAAGGCCACGCCCTTGTAGTGCATATAAGGGCACAGAGAGTCAACCGCCTCAATGACCGACTCGTTGACAATCTCCGAGAAGGAATGCCCGGCCTTTCGCAAGACGTCGATCTGTGCCATCATCGTCGCCACGTACACGCCTGCCGTGAAGGCATTCAGGGGAATCTCCTCCTCCTTTCGTGCCGCACGCACCCTCTCCCCCACCTGCCACGTGTAGGTGCCATCGATCTTCCCCACTGGGAACTCCGACAGTCGCTCCGAGTGCATCACGACTGAACGAATCTCGTTCCCACTCGCCACCTCGTCATAAATCTCCTGCAGAATCTCGCGCGCCGGCTTGTACGAAGCCGAGTACGCCTTGTTGAATGTTTCCTTGTCCGCGCCCGACAGAGAGTTGTACAGCTTCAACACTCCCTCCTTGGAGATGATCTTGGTAATAGGCCCCGTGATGCTCTCGGCACTCTCCTTGAATGCCTGCTCCGGGCTCATGCCCTGCGCCACATATCTCCTGAACAAGGTTTCAATGATGCCATGCACCGCCCCGAGGAGAATCCCGCGCTCCCCGTAGATATCACTCTTGTACTCCTCCGTCATAGTCGTCTTGAACAAAAACGGGCTGCCGATGGCAATTCCCCACCCCAAGGCCAGCTCCGTCGCCTTGCCGTTCGCGTCCCTGTGAACGGCAAAAGAGCTGTTGATCCCAGCACCGTTCACCGTCTTTCCCTGCTCGTACAGCCGTCGCACGGAGGGGCCCATTCCCTTAGGGCAAACTGCAATCACATTCACGTCCTTGGGGAAATCGGAGCCGATGCTCTCCAGGTACCCTAGTAAGAACCCGTGGGACAACCCCAACGTCGCCCCCGGCTTCAACGCCGCAAAAATCTCCTTGTGCAGTTTTACCTGCGCTGCGTCCGAAATGAGGAGGATGACCATATCCGACTCCTTGATGACGTCGAACATCTCGCCCAATGTCCCCTCCTTCTCCGTGAACCCTACGCTCTCCGCCAGCTTCCACGACGGTGAGCTCTTCCTCAACCCCACCTTCACATTCACACCCATCCCTGCCAGAGATTCCTTCAAATTTTGCCCCTGCGCGGGGGCCTGAGACCCCCAACCGATAATGCCGATCTGCTTAATTCCCTCAAAGGCTTTGGGTAACAAGGTAAACAAATCACGGCCACCCTTCACGATCTCCTCGTTCGTTCCCCCTAAGCTGATGGGAGTCTTCTTAAAAATCTTGGTGTCGAATTCCGCGGCGGCTGATGCGCGAAGGGTCTGCCGGGAAGATTGCCGGGAGGTGGTGGCGGCGATGGAGGAGGCGGAACGGTGGGTCAGGCCGCGGGTGCCCAGCCAAGAGCCTGTGGAGGTGGTCGGGGAGGGGCCACAATGAAGGGTGGACAAGAAAGTTAGACAATTGTTAGAAGGTAAAATGGTAAGAGTGAAGGAAGGGTAACGGCGGAAAGAAGGATGGCATGCTAGTGACGGGGAGGGTGAGGAGTAGGAGCTATCTATTTAGAAGAACGCGATAAGACTTACGACGCGTTCCCCCGAGCACGCAAATTCGCAGGTACCTATGCACACCACACACACAGGCAGGAAGCACCAAGTCACACACCATTAGAATGAACATGTCCTCAAACATTGACGGAACGCATTCAAGGGGGCATCCGGCGTGCTCTCCCGTTCCCCTACCACATGCGCACACCAGCTCACGCATGTACATATATGTACACTCATATATCTCTTCCTCTTCCCCCTCTCCCCCCTCTTCCCCTGGAATCAATCTTTACCGCAACTTACCAGCTGGAGCAGCGGGCATAAAGCCTTGGGCAAACAGGGGCATGGCCACGGCCATGAGGAGGCTGCAGCACTTCATCATCCTTGCCGCGAGCGAGGACGACTCTATGGTAAGTGAGTGGTGTATGAGTGTGAAGAAACGAAGAGGTAGGTCATGAAAGAGGTGCCTCGAGTGAATTAATTATGGTGTGTGGGCATGCAATGCGCTGCATTTTGATCCCTGGTGCCCTGTATTGTAGAAGGACTGCTTCTTGGCCATCCGCTTGAACTCCCGACCATCAACCGGAGAGCTTGAACAAGCTCCATCACGCACAGCTGTTCTACCACTGCCATTGCACCTGCTTGTACGAGCGCCAAAACATGCCTAAAGCCCAAAATCCTTTTGACGTTGTTGAGAAGTTGATTCCTGCTTGCTGTCCACTCGTAGGGCGATGCTTCTCTGCCTCACCATTAAATTGCGCGAACGACAGCAACCAGACTCCAAAAACCACGGCTTTACTCACCACGCATCCAAAAAGAGTGGGGGCGTTCCATGGCGGCGTTGACCTTGCACATGTCCGCGCGGGTAGCTTTTTAATGGCGTTGTCTGTCTATTTTGGAAAATGCTTTGACGTGGTTTGAGAACAGGGGACTGCACTCGCGTAAAAGCTCGACTCTGTCTCCTAGGCAACCCTTGGCTCCCAGTCATAAGCGCTCGCCTTCAACTTCATCCCTTGGCTTATCCCTCTCTGGCATCACACACATTCACAGCGTTCTGGAGGCTGGGACAGGCGGCCGAAACGTATCTCCGCATCAAGTAGCAGCAGCAGGAGGCAAGACAGCAGCTGCAGCATCATGCCGGCGGCTAGTGGCAAGGGTGCCATGAACGGTAAGCAGGAAGCTTCTGATGCAGTGGGTGGGTGATGCCACAAGCCCAGCATGTGAGAGCTTGTGTTATGACCAGCAGATCGAAAAACCTAAGACACGAAAAATTTTACGTTTGGTGCATTCCATTGTATAGCTGGCTGCCGTCCCCGTTCTAATCCTCGCTACCGTTGTTGCGTCTTGCCCAAGCCATGACCTTGGTGCGTAGCTGTCTTGGCATGTGTATTATGACATCCTCAGCCTCACTGCCCTTTGACCGAACGTAGTATGTGCACTTTATCTTAATCTACACAAGGCCTTTTTCACTTCTCTCCCCACTGCGTCCACACTCTCACCGATGACTCCTAACCCCCAGGCACGCATGCTACCGGCAATGGCACCACCTGCACACACACCAAAAACATTGGCAACGGCGTGCTCCATGCTTCCCCCTCCACTTGCGAGAATGTCAACCCCAGCGCCACTAGTACCACTGGCAGCAGCAGCGACAGCGACTCCGTCCAATGGGATTCCACCCTCCTTTTCTACCTCAACGGCCTCCGGTGCTCCCTCACAAACGTCTATCCTGAGATGACCCTCCTTCAATACCTCCGCCTGCGAGGACTGACGGGCACAAAACTGGGCTGTGGGGAAGGAGGATGTGGTGCGTGCACTGTGATGGTTTCCTCCTGGGATTCCGTTTCTGGGAAACCGAGGCACTTGTCTGTTAATGCGTGTTTGGCTCCGCTGGCGAGCATGGATGGGTGTGCGATTACGACGGTGGAGGGAATAGGGTCAATGCGAGAGGGCGTGCACCCGCTGCAGAGACGGATCGCGGAGTTGCATGGGAGTCAGTGTGGGTACTGTACGCCGGGTATCATTATGGCGATGTACACCTTGTTCCGGGCACATCCCGAGGCGAGCGCAGCGTTCATTGAGGAAAACATGGACGGGAACTTGTGTCGGTGCACGGGTTATCGTCCTTTGTTGGATGCGGCCAAAACTTTGGTGGCTCCAGCGGGGAGGGCGGGAGGAGGGTGTTGTCGAGGGACGGGAGGAGGGTGTCCCTGTAAGGAAGGGGAGGGGAGCGATTTGCCGGTGCCCCATGAAGGCAAGACCGACGTCCACGTCCACGCCACGACGGAAGGTCGTGCTGCTGACCTGACTCGCTACCCCTCTCTTGCTTCCGATCCCACCACCGAACCAATCTTCCCCCCCGAGCTGGCCCTCGCCCTCCCCCGGCCCCTCCGCTTCGCCTCCCCTAAAATGACCTGGTACCGGCCCACCACTCTCTCCTCCCTCCTCTCCCTCAAAGCTTCCTTCCCCCACGCGCGTCTCATAGCGGGCAACACCGAAGTAGGGATCGAAACAAAATTCAAACATGTCCCCACTCCCGTTGTCCTCACCCCCCTGGCCGTTCCAGAGCTATGCTCTATCAGTCTCACGCATGACGGGAAAGGGATAGCGGTGGGAGGGGCGGTCACCCTGGCCCGGCTGGAGCACTTCATCACGCACGACGAGGCGGGTTTCAAGTCAACGGAAGGGGGAAAGGAGGTAGGGAGGGATGGGTGGAAGGCGCGGGGGCTGGAGGCACTCCATGCACAGTTGAGGTGGTTTGCTTCGAATCAGATTAGGAACGTGGCGTCTCTGGCAGGGAATCTGGCCACGGCCTCTCCGATTTCCGATATGAATCCTGCCTTGATTTCTCTGGGCGCTACCGTGAGTTTGGCCTCGCTCAAGGGGGGGGAACGCGAGGTTCCCGTCCGAGAGTTCTTCAAGGGCTATCGCAAGGTCGAGCTGAAGGAGGAGGAGGTGATAAAATCCATTACGCTTCCCCTCCCTACTTCCCCCTTTGAGTTTATCGCCCCCTTCAAGCAAGCCCGGCGCCGCGAGGACGACATTAGCATCGTCACTGCCTGTCTCCGCGTCCGTCTTGCCCCTGCCCCTCCCTCCCTTCCTGGCTCCTCCGGCTGGGTCGTCGAAGAAGCCGGCTTTGGGTTCGGAGGCATGGCCCCCACTACCGTCGCTGCACCTAAAACAGAGGCCTTTCTTATTGGCAAGCCCTGGACCCAAGAAACGATTCTGCGGGCCGGAAATATTTTGAGAGAGGACCTCCCCCTCCCTGCGACTGTCCCTGGTGGCCAGCCAGAATACAGACGCACCCTCCCTCCCTCCTTCCTCCTTAAATTCTTCATCAAAGCCACCTTGGAGCTCGAGACATACCTTGCGCTTTCCATGCCGTTTTCTGCCTCCCTTCCTCCGGCCCCGATCATCCCTCCTGCAGACCGTTCCGCCGCCCGCTCCTTTCTCACTGAACCCAAGCCAGCCACGCGCGGCGAACAAAAGTTCACTTCTGTGCGTGCCGGCCACGGGCTGCAAGAACACGTTCCTTCCGCCCCTCATACTCCGGCACCTGCGGATGAAGTGGAGAAAGGTCGGGGCGCGGTGGGGAAGCCTCTCATGCACAGATCGGGCCTGGCCCAAGCGACGGGGGAGGCCAAGTACACGGACGACCTGCCGATGCCTCCTCCACCGGGGTTACTGCATGGGGTCTTAGTGACCAGCAGTAGGCCATACGCGCGATTGATTGCCGTGGATGCGACGGAGGCGTTGGCGATGGAGGGGGTAGTGAGGTTTATCTCGGCCAAGGACATTCCTCGGGGGGGTGGGAATAAAATAGGGGCAGTGGTGAAGGACGAGGAGTGCTTCGCCACGGAGGAAGTGCATCATATTGGAGCCGTGATTGGAATCCTGGTGGCTGAGACGGAGGCGGCGGCTGCAGAGGGGAGTCGGGCAGTCAAGATTGTGTACGAGGACCTCGGGCCTGTCATTACAAACATAGAGGAGGGATTGAAACATGGATCGTTTTTCGCGCACGATCACACCATTGAGAGTGGACCGAAGGTCGACCAGGTCTTGACTGCGGCCAGGGAGGATAAGGATGGAGCGGTGGTGGTGGAGGGAGAGATGAAAATCGGGGGACAAGAGCATTTTTACCTGGAGACAAATGCAACTTATGTGATTCCGGGGGAGGGTGGGTCGTTGGAAGTGTGGGCATCGACCCAAAACCCCAGCAAGACGCAAAATTTTTGTGCCTATGTCTGTGGCTTGCCCGCGAACCAAGTGGTCTGCCGGATGAAACGGATGGGGGGTGGCTTCGGAGGGAAGGAGACGCGGTCGGTATTTGTGTCCTGCACGGCGGCATTGGCGGCCCATTTGACCCGGAGGCCGGTCAGGGTAAGTTTGGATCGGGATGTGGACATGCACATCACGGGGCAGAGGCACGCATTTGTGGCGAAGTACCGAGCAGCTGCGACGAGGGAGGGGAATTTGTTGGCCTTGGACGTCGAGATGTTTAATAATGGCGGCTTCTCCCTTGATCTGTCAGGGCCGGTCATGGACAGGGCGTTGTTTCACATTGATAACTGCTACCGGTGGCCGAGCTTGAGGGCAAGGGGGAGGATCGTGCGAACGCATCAGGCGAGTCACACGGCGTTTAGAGGGTTCGGAGGGCCGCAGGGGATGGTCATTTGTGAGGCGATTATCGATCATCTTGCCTCTGGTCTGGGGATGGATCCCATGGTGATGAGGGGGTTGAACTTTTATAAGGAGGGGGAAAAGACGCATTTTGGGCAGGAACTTATAAGGTGGCATGTGCCGAGGGCGTGGGATGAGGCGATGAGGGAGGGAGGGGTGGACAGGAGGAGGGCTTCGGTGGATGCGTTTAACAGGAAGCATCGGTTTAGAAAGCGGGGGTTGTGTGTTATTCCCACCAAGTTTGGGATTAGTTTTACGGCGAAGTTCATGAATCAGGGAGGGGCATTGGTCCACGTGTACCAGGACGGCACTGTGTTAGTATCGCACGGAGGAACAGAAATGGGACAAGGGTTGCATACGAAGGTGTGTCAAATCGCGGCCAGAGCGTTTGGGCTCGAGGAGGGGAAGGTCCACATTGCCGAGACGGCGACTGACCGTGTGGCTAACTCACAACCGACCGCCGCGTCGATGAGTACGGATTTGTACGGGATGGCGACGTTGGATGCTTGCCAGCAGATCTTAAAGAGGCTGGCTCCGGTGAGGGAGGGGTTAGAGGCGAAGAGCGGGGCGAAGGAGGTGCCATGGGTGAGTGTAGTGCAGGCGGCATATTTTTCGAGGATTGATTTGTCGGCGCATGGCTTTTATATTGTGGCCGATAATATGTGCGGTTACGACTGGGAGAAGGTGGGGGCCAAGAGCAACGAAGAAAGGGGACAGCCCTTTAATTATTTCACGCAAGGCGCCGCTGTTGCGGAGGTGGAGGTCGACTGTCTAACGGGAGACGCGAGGGTGGTACGGGCGGACGTGGTGATGGATGTGGGGGCTTCAATTAATCCTGCCATCGACATCGGTCAGATAGAAGGTGCGTTTGTTCAGGGCTATGGGTGGTTGACGACTGAAGAGTTGATTTGGGGGGATGCTGACCACCCGTGGGTCAAGGCTGGGTCGCTGTTGACGCGCGGACCGGGAGCCTATAAGATTCCCGCGTTTAATGATGTCCCGATAGACTTCCGAGTGACCTTGATGAAGGATGTGGAAAACCCAGTGGCGGTTCACTCGAGCAAGGCGATCGGAGAACCACCTTTTTTTATGGCGGCGTCGGCGTTCTTTGCGATTAAGGACGCGGTGGGGGCGTATCGGAGGCAGGAGAGGGGGGTGGAGGGGTGGTTTCCTTTTTATGGACCGGCGTCGACGGAACGAATTCGGATGGCGTGTTGCGATGACTTTGTGGCGGCGAGCATGGAGGAGGGGATAGTGCCGGAAGCATTTCAGGCGAAGGGAAGCTGGTAGAGAGAAAGGGAAGGGAAAGGATTGCGAGGGGAAGGGCAAAAGGAGGGCTGCGCTTCTACACTGTGCACATCCCCATTGTGTGCTGCAAGAGAGGGGATAAATCGTAGCGGCTAGCGTGACATTAGCGCGGTGGGAGAGAGGAAGAGAATGGAAGAAAGGTTAAGAGATTCGACAAGGAAAGGAGTGAATGCAGGAAGAACGCCCCAGGGGAACGAGGGAGGGAGATTGTGCATGTGCATGCGTCGTGCGTCGATCTTCAAGAATGTTGGAATAGAAGTTACACTGCGTGAGTACAAAACCGATCAACAAAGTAGTCAAACAATGGATGAGCAGATTAGAAATATGACATGGAAGGAAGAAAAGACAAGCAACCAGGAGGTAAAGGGAAAAGGGGAATTCCCCAAAATAATTAGGAATAGAAATGGAGCAAGGGAGGAGGGAGAAAGCCTTTCTCTTAGCATCCTCGTCCACAAGCCCTGCGCGACTACGCTATTATGTGCGCGCGTTTGCGTGTGTATGATGGTTTGCTTTTGTACGTCTCGCCGTATGACCTCAATGATAGTAACGGTGATAGAAAGATGACTAAGGGTCTAAGCACGGCCACGACTGCGACGACGACCGCAAGCCAATAAGTCGGATCGCTTTTTCTTTCCCATTCTGCATTCACTCTTTTTTCAAACTTTTTTGACAACAACAATACAACAATACACTTTCCCAGCTTATTCCATCGCCCGCAAGGACGCCTGGCGCGTGGTAGCCGCCTCTCTATCCCTCCAATGGACCATCTCATCAACAGAGACCGCTGCTCCCTCCTCCTCTTCCTCCACCTGATTCTCCTCTTTCCCCTCCTCCTCCTCCAGTGCTCCACTCTGTCGATCATACCTCCTCAGCCCGTCTACATACATCCATTCAAGTGCCCTCGCCGGCGAGAGTAACTTGCAATAATGATACCCAGCCGAATCCGGATAGATATGCGCACTCACATCAGTCACCAGGGCGGGCGCTCGCACATGCCAAACATACTTTCCTGAACCTTTATCGTATCGTTCTTGCAACCTCAACGGACTATTGATCCACAGAGGACCAATCTGTACACGATGTCGAATGTCAGCATCAAACACAGGCTGCACCCCAACGGCCCGAAACCTCTCCCTCGTCCGCGGCGGGGCCTGTGCATACGCCCATGCAAACGCTCTCACATTAATCTCTTTACAAAAATCAGGATTGTCAGTGTCGGCCAGCTTGGCAGTCGGGTCAATCGTCTGCTGATAAATCGCTTGCCTGCTCTTCATTTTGGCCCGGATCTCCGACGCGGTGACTGGGGGGAAGCCCGCGTCAAACGCGTCCAAGGGGCTAAAAACCAGTTCGCTCACAGTCGTTATATTCAAGATGCAATCTCCATTCTGCAATGTTGCGTCGGTACATTCATTCCACAGATGGGCATGGTGATACGGCTCCGTGTCCCGGACATCATGAAAGCTGTCTCTCACAACATAAGTGACATCGTACTCTTCCAGGCCTCCAATATGCGCTTGGGCGACTTGCTCCACCCACTCACACCCACACACGCAATTTGTCTCGTTGCTTGGCTCTCGATCCCAGGGCTGTGGAGGCCAGACAGGATAGAATGGACAGTGGGGACTGGGCCGGTCCGAGTTGCATGGGGGCTGAAAGTGCCAGGAGCCTTCCAAAAGCATTGCTTTTACGAGAGGATCGACGACCTTGGCGGTCGCCTCGAGAGCAGCCTGCATTATCTCTTCGTCTGTACTGCTGCTGGTGGTGCTGCTGCATCTGCTACTGGTGCTGCTGTGACAGTTTCCATTATCATTAGCAGCCGGGAGAAGTTTGTTCGTGGCCCGCAGACGCATTCGAATGAAAGCTGCCATGACTTGAGCAATCGTTTGGTGGCCCTCCTCCTTCGAGATCTCCGCCGTCAGATCCACAGCTGCCACCGGCAAGGGCGGCTTCCCCACGCAGTATGACATATGGTTTGCCCCAGGCACGACCACGACAGGGAAGTCATCTACTTTGTCAGACTGCATCCTATAGATGTGCGAGGACTGGGCCAGGCGGGAGACTCGCATGTTGCCATCCTTCTCCCCGCCGATGGTGAGTGTGGGAACGAGGTAGGTGACATTATCGAACTCTCGGAGCAAGGCTGAAGCCATAAGTGTCTGTCCTATAAAGTCTTCTGCGTGGTCATTTGCGTAATACTGGGACCGAATACCGCCCAAGGAATGGCCTGCCAGGATTTTGGGGACGTTGGCAGGCATCCCGCGCGCCGTGAGATTGACTTGAAGGCTTTGCATTGCGTTGTCCAAATATATGGGCACGTTCAAATCTACGTCCGGTAGCCCAACCCAGAGACGCACATCTGCTTGAAGCTTGGCTTGGAGGATGTGACAGAGGGGTACGTAGGCTTCAGGTGCAACGTTTGCGCCGTGTAAAATGATGAGGGCAACGTCGGGTCCGGTGGCGGCATTGACTGGAGAGAGGATAAGGCTGACGGTGGGGCAGGCGAGGGCAAGGATGAGGGACAAGAGAAGCGGTAAGCCACAAGAGAAGCCCATATCAGGCCTTCTTCTGTGTTAGTGTTGAGGGGGAGGAGGAGGAGGCGTCAAATCAATGTTTCGCTTTTCCTAGATTTCAAGTGACAAAAGGAACGCGCCGCCAGGTAAAGCAGCCAAGCAGATTATCCCGGGACCTATCGTAGCATGCCTAAAGCAATGTCGAGCTGTCTTGTTCTATGATCTTTATTATGTCCGTGCAGGAGCCAGGAGGTCAATACATGACCCCATTGGGCATGGTGAGTTGAAGCCTCGGTTGAAGCCACACGTCCTACGAATTTTGGACGAAAAAGGCCCTGTCCAGGAAATTATGCGTTACTTTGTCTAATTCGTCTATATTTGATGTAATCCATCACTTTGTACACATTTTGTGGCGGCGGACGAAGTTATGCCGTCACTTCGTACACAAAATCGTGGGCAGCACAAAGTGACGAGGGTTACTTCGTACATGATTTTTGGACCCTCACGAAGTTACTTCACCACTCTGTATTTAATCTGCGCACCACCATGAAGCGGACAGGAGTAATTCGTCACAACGACAGATTCTGGCATGAAGTCAGACCAATAAATCCGTGGCCACGAAGTGGGTTGATGTCTGTGCAAGTCTGCAGGCGCGCAAGTACGCCGCCTCGTGAACAATGAACTCTATTTGTTCCGCAAAGTCGCTGACTGATCCTCCTCCCTCTCATTCTCTCTTTCTCTCTCTCTCTCTCTCTCGCTCTCTCACACATACACGCACACATACAGCTATAGAACGCGTCATGTTAGTGACCGGCGAGAATGCTCTTCTTCCTGGTCTGTCTTCTCATGAGGAGGAGGAAAAGGAGATGGAGCTCCATCACCTCCATCACGACGAAGAACAACAGGAGGAGGACGAAAACGACTTCCAAGGTTTCGACCTCGAAGTCGAGGACGACAAGGTTAATGATAACAACAGCTCCATCACCAGCGACAGTGATGCCATTGCCATGGCCACAGCGGAAACAACTTCTGACACCGGCACCATCCGTACGAGAAACAAGGCCAGTAGGACGCCTTCGGGGATTGCACTGGCCTTCG
>Ga0160420_100083_pt1 | contig 56106 bp, 79 predicted proteins | sample CelAP2metagpilot_FD_108197 | JGI IMG/M metagenome (GOLD analysis project Ga0160420, IMG submission 108197) | Phycosphere-associated microbial communities from algal ponds in Kailua-Kona, Hawaii, USA - Cellana AP2-5-5 metagenome pilot | ecosystem: Engineered > Artificial ecosystem > Aquaculture >...
CTGCCCCCCTCCTCCTCCTCCTCCTCCTCCTCCTCCTCATCGTCGTCGTCGTAATTGTCCCCCAAAGCCCCTCCATTCTTCTCCTCCTCCTCCTCGTCCTCCTCCTCGTCCTCCTCGTCGTCCTCTTCCTCCTCCTCCTCCTCCTCTTCCTCCTCCTCCTCCCCTCCTCCCTTCAACAGCTCCCCTCCGGCAAATAACCGCATGCCTGCCCCCTCTAGCTTCTCGTCCAGCCCATGAGACACATCCTAGAGAGGACAAAATGTACATAAATGTATATATATGCATAAAGAATGATGAGATGTGTATACACATATGTATATATATATATAGAGAGAGAGAAAGACGGACGTATCTTTCCTCTTCTTCCCTCCCTCCCTCCCTCCCTCCCTACCTACCTACCTACCTACCTGTAACCGCCGCACAAGCTCCGCCGGTGCCCTCTTCCTTCCCACCCCTCCCTTCTTCCCTTCCTCCCCTTCCTCCTCGCTGCTACTATCCTCCTCCTCCTCACTCCCTTCCTCGCCCTCTCCACTGGCAACAGCAGCAGCAGCAGCAGCACGTGCGGCCGGGTCCAGGGCATCCGGCTGGAGGGAGGGAGGGACGGAGGGAAGTGAGTGGTGATAAATGCTGAAAATAAATGAATGTAGTGATGACGGGAAGCCACAAACACGAGCGAGGGAGGGAGGGAGAAAGAAGAGGAGGAAGGGAGGAGAGGGCTTGTACCTTAGTATAGTGCAGGTGACGCAGATTAATGTACATGGCGTCAGCATCGTAACGGACAGCACCCACGTTGGCCATGGGCGCATAGAGGAGGGTGTCCTTGGTTTTAAGGGAGGAACGACTGCCTTCCTTCTCGGGGAGAGGGCAGGGGTCGGGAAGAGCGTCCACCTGGGACGGAGGGAGGAGGGGAGGGAGGGAGGGAGGGTGAGAAGGAGGGAGGGCGGGCGGGAGGGAGGGAGGGCGCGTACCGTCTGCATGTCATAGTCTCCGGCACCAATCACGTGCACTTTCATGGAAGGTTTAAGGTGGGCGCCGCGGACGAAGCCGTAGAGGACAAGATCGCGTTCTGCCTAAGGAGGGAGGGAGTGAGGGAGGGAGGGAGGGAGGGGGGGGTAAGTGCATGGGTCCAGGGCCACGGTTGTGTTTCCCCTCCCTCCCTCCCTCCCTACCTACCTGCGGCGTGGCGGCCAGTACCTCGGGACGTGTGATGTCCTCGAAGCGATCCACCAGGACGTAGGGGTGGGTGTTGCGCCAGGTGAGGGGACGGTATTTCTAGGGAGGAAGGGAGGGAGGGGGGTGAGGTGAGTCTCAATGTCTGACATCAACTAAACGTGTCGCTCCTTCCCTTGTTTGCTCTTATCTTCCCCTCCCTCCCTCCCTCCCTCCCTTCTACCTTGCCATCCGCGAAAGATAGAGGGAAACGTTGCAAATCTCCCCTTTCAGACACTCCTTCCCTCCCTCCCTTCCTACTATCCGCGAGATACAAAGGGAATTGTCGCGATACTCGCCCTTCAGACACTCCCTCCCTCCCTCCCTCCCTCTCTCCCTCCTTTCCTCCCTCCCTTCCCCCCCTCCCTCGCTCCTTCCCTTCCCCCCTTCCTTCCTTCTACCCTACCATCCGCGAGATGTAGAGGGTGATGTTGCGGATCTCCCCCTTCAGGTACTTGTGATTGATTACGCCCGAGAGGTAAAACATCTTAGCGCCCTGGGAAGGAGGAAGACAAGGCGCACGGGAGGGAAGGAGGAAAGGAGAAAAGGAGAGGACAGGATGAGAAATGAGGTAAGCACGACAGTCTTCGAGTGGTCCCTCCCTCCCTCCCTCCCTCCCTCCCTCCCTCCCTCCCCCTCTTCCCTCCCCCTCTTATCTCCCCCTCTTCCCTCCCCCCTTTCCCCTCCCCCTCTTCCCTCCCTCCTTTCCCTACCTGATAGATTTCCGTCCAGAAGCGCTGTTTGAGCCTTTTTTTGGTCTTATTAAGAGCCTTGTTATTCTTGAGGCCGTCCAGGTGGGACATCACGCCCATGACCTTGGGGAAACCGTGTGTCTTAAGACAGAAGGAGGGAGGGAGGGAGGGAGGGAGGGAGGAGAGGGGAGAATGTCAAAATCTCAGACTCTGGCTGCGGAGAACGTAAAAGAAGAGAGACAGGAGGGAAGGGGGGAAGGGGGGAAGGAGAGATGGAGGGAGGGAAGAGCCCACCTGCAGCATATTCAAAAATTCGAATGTCTCCATTTCGAATCCGAAAGAACCGTCCACCATGAGTAGCACTAGGTCTGCCGTTTTGGCCAGGTCAAGCATAGCACAGAGGTCGTCGGAAGGACATTCGAAGAGGGTGATGCGTTTGCTCTTCCCCGCCACGACGGTGATCGGGCCTGTGACGGAAAGGGTTAAAAGAGATGGCAGACGGATAAATATGTACCGAAGGAGCGCTTCATGATAAGTTTTTACTTCCTGTCTACGCTTTCTCCTTTCCTCCCTCCCTCCATTCTTCCCTCTTTCCCTCGTTCCCTCCTTGCCACTTACCCAGGACATCGGACAAGTTCTGGCCTGTGTAGTATTTGACTAGAGAGCGGATGAGCGTGGTTTTCCCGCAGCCCTTGGGACCCATCACCACCACTAGAGAGGGGGGAGGCAAGGCCTCAGTGCGGTCGACAAGCGGGACATGCTCCTTCCTGTCGGTGAGAGGGGGACAGAGGGGAGGAGGAGTAGCCACATCAGAGGGCGTCAAAACGACAGAACGATTGAAAGGACATCAGGTACACAGACATGCATACATGGCTATATACTACTGTCCACCTTTCTCTTCGATTGTCCCCCGAAGACTTACTGCTGCTGTCTGTCCAAGTTCCGCTGAGTGTTACGTTGCGTCCGTTTGATATTGGCCACTGAAAACGCCCTGGGGTTATGTCGGTCTGTGGACAGGCCCTTCTTCTTCTTCTGATGTATCTCCTTCTTTTTTGCCTGCATAGATATGTGCATGGCGGGTGTGTAAATAAATGTATGTGGATTGAGTTAGCTGCACACACTCGACCTCCCCAATTGAAGCCCTCCATTCCTACCTTGGCACCCGCCTGCCGGGGCCGGTGGCCCTTGTGCACGTCCTGCACAAGCCCGGAGTCACCCATGACTGCTGTTGAGTTTTTCTTGACAGCCCTGTATCAGTGTAAGTGCGTATAGGAAAGAACGGTCATCCGAGCGAGTGTGAGTATCAATCAAATGGCCCGCATGTGCGGGGTGGTGGTGGGTGGGGAGGCCAAAAGTGCCAAGGCGGATTTCTAAGCCTAGAAGCGTGAAACCTAGCAAGATCTCCCTCCTTACGAAAAATTTCACATGTACATGTAATAGTCTTGTTGAGCAGTAAGCGTGCTGAGTGTTGATAGGTGATGAAAGTATCACATCAAAAAGAGGCTTGGAAAGCGAGGATGGGTTGGGCGGAACGGAGAGGCGGAGAAGAGAAGCAGCGGGGTTGGGAGGCAACTCTGTCTTGTGTTTTCGACATCGCACACATATATACAGACCACACAGCCTCAAATGCACAATGCCAGTCTGTTTGTTGTCGTATTTAAAGCCCCTTGCTTTCCTTGCCGGGCTCATCCTCTCCCTCCCTCCACCCTCCTATCATCACTTAGGGGCTTAGGGGCAAGGAGGGGGACAGTAGGCTCGCTCGGGACAACAGGAACGAAGCCTGTAACGCACCATGTCATCTTCTTCATCCTCCGAGGACGAGGATTTCTTGCCGCCCAAGGCCACCCTGAATGATGTGAGCAGCAGCGACAGCGACAGCAGTGATGAGGAAAACGAGGAGGAAGGGGAAGTGACTGGGGAGGAGATCAAGCCCAGCGGTGGTGGCGCCGATAACAATGCTCCGAAAGCCCGCCCTGTCTTTGACGATGAAGATGACGAGGACAGTGATGATAGTAGCGATGAGGAGGACGACGACGGCGCATTGCCGACACGGAAGCGACCGGCGGAGAGTGACGACGACGACGACGACGATGAGGAGGACGAAGAGGAAGACGAGGATGATGAGGAGGACGGACAGAACACTTTTGCAGAGCTCCCGCAAGCGACCAAGGGTCTACGGGCCTGCCGTAAATGCCGTTTGATCAAGGAATTCTCCCAGTTTGTGGAGCGCGGGTGTGACAATTGCCGACAGTTCGAGGACCAGGAGGAGGCGGCTGAGTTCACCTCGCCGCATTACACAGGGATGATGGCACTGGTGCACCCAGAGGACTCGTGGTCAGCCAAGTGGCAGGGGGCAAGGAGATATAAGCCAGGGTTGTATGCATTGCAAGTGGAGGGAGAGGAGGAGTTTGATATGGGGTTAGAGGAGTAGGAGGAGGGAGGGAGGGGGGCAGAGGAGAGCGGATGGGAAGGGAAGAGAAAAAGAAAAAACGAAGTGTAAAGGTGCAGGGATTGTATAAATTTGTATTGTTTCTGTTTGGGTACTTCATTTTATCGTTTTTCAAATGCTTTATTGGTGTGTGTTACTCCCTTAAAATGTTCGTTCCTCAACGACAGTGCGGCACGGCTCTTAGCTCTAGCATGTTCAGCTTCATCTTGTCGCCCTTTCCTCCTTCTTCCTCCTGCCTTTCTTCGCCCTCATCTTCATGAAATCCGTCATGGCCTGGTCCAGTTTCTTTAAAAACTCCTCCACCTCCTCCTTCCTCACCCCCAGCGCACACGCCGCCGTCAAGTAAGGCCCCGGCGGATACCGTGCATCAGAATGAGAGCCATAACCAGCAAAAGACAAACCGGCCACCGTCTTCATCTTCCTGTGGGGAGTGGACGAATTGGGGGTGGTGGAGGAGGAGGAGGAGGAGCGCGTGGCCGAGGGCGAGAGCGAGGAATGGAGGGAGGAATAGGCGGGGGCAGGGATAACCACTCTTGTCCCTGAAACGCCTCGCGTGAAAAGCATGGCCCCTAAGAGGGACAGCTTGTCTTCCTCGTCCTCGGCATCGTCCTCATCGTTCCTCGCTTCGTCCCCCTTCTTTGAGCATAACAAACCGTTGAGCGTAACGGCAAATGATATGGTGTTTCCGGGGGTGGAAAGGAGCCGCCCACCGTGCTTCTCGGCGATGGCCCTTAGCCCCCCCCTCATGAGCGGGAGGAGGCTCTTTCGTTCTTGTAGAAGGGAAAGATATCCGGAACGACCAAGAGAGAGGAGGGTGATGAAGAGGTCATGAAGAGGGGTGGCGTTGGCACGGCCAGGATACATCCTGCAGAGGCGGGTGACGAGGCTAGAGGGAGGTATGGAAGGGGGGTTGGGAGACGTTGGCGAGGTGCTGCTGGTACTGTGGCTACTGCTGTTGTTGTAGGGGGTGGTTGTGGTGGTTCTAATGGCTGACATTCCTGCATTTGGTGGTGTTGTCCATGCGCCTGCCTCTTTTTCCTTCTTTCCGACTTTCTCTCCTCCTGCATCCGCTTTTCCCTCCCTTTTCCCCGCTCCTCCCTCCCTCCCCACCCCCCTTCCTCTTGGCGACACCACCACAGAACCCCCCACGGGGACTAGAAAATTTTTATCCGTACTCTGTACAACAGCATCTACTCTTCCTACTCTACATGCCTCGTTGATTTGGTGCGTCGTTTTAGAGCATTGTAGGCCGTAGGCGTTGTTTATTATGTGGGAGATATTAAATTCAGAGGCTAGCCGGGCGATTTCAACAATGTTATCAGGGGCACGAGGAGCGAAACATGAGGTAGTGGAGAGTATAGCCAGGATGTTAGTCTTTGCTGGGTGGTCTTGCAGGAGGGAGAGGAGGAGGGGTAGGTTGGTTTGGAGTTCGTCGGTGGTTGGGGAGAGGATGGGGGGGAGGAGGAGGGGCGTGAGGCCGGCGGTGACGATGGCTTTAAGGCAGGATTTTTGGTCGATTCGGGGAAAGATGACGTAGTGAGGGCGAGGATAAGGCAGGAGTAAAGGTGCTAACGAAGATGCAGAACGTAACGTCGACGTCTTTTCTGCTGCTTTCCCCTCCTCCTCCTCCTCCTCCTCCTCTTCCTCCTCCTCCTCCTTCTTCTTCTCGGCGTCCTGCCGCAAGGTCAATAGCGTCATGGTCATTGCCATTCCCGTGGCCAACGGCAAGACCACGCAGTCCTGCATCCGTGTCAAACCCGCTAGACGCACTGCGTCTAATGCCAGAAGGTTGGTTAATCTTACCAGCAACGACGATCCTGCTGCCTTGGGCTGTGGCTCATTGATATCACCCGACCTCCCCATCCCGTGTCCTAGGCCAAAATGCCGTCGTCGCACCAAGGAAGAAAAAATCCGGGCTTCTCTCTCCCCGACGCCGACGTTGCCGAGAAAGTTGTTGCTATCCATCATGGCCAAGTCGTGCAGGACTCCCTCAATTGTCTCGTCGTCCCAGCCTTGGTCGGGCAAGCGCCGGTGCGCGACCAGTTGCTTATATAAGGCATGGCGTTTCCGGATCCCGGCTTCGAATCCTTGCGTCACATAGGTATTGGAAACACCGAGCTGGGCGCAGAGTGTGGCGAGAGAGGGATCGTTGGGGTCCATTTTAGTACCTAGGAAGGGGAGGATAGGAGGGGGTGGGGAGGTTGAAACACACGCCTTGGGGCAGGGGTAATGGCCAGGTTTGGGTCAAGGGATTCTATGCATTACTAAGTGGGGGATTACAAATGCGCCAACGTCAACAGGAGAACAAGCTGAAGGACCTCTTAGAAATCCCCCCGACGTTCTGGCTGTGTGTATGGGCATGATGGGCATGTCGGAGGACACCCCCCAAAAGAGGGCTGTGGGCCGGGGAGAGGGTGTGAGAGAGAGGGGCGATTTGAGGCAAGGAGGCCCCTGAGCGAGCACCCACTTTTAAAATGGAAGGTCAAGGAGCTGTGGTGAAACTTTTTGATAAGCGACTCACGAACGTCGTCCCCGTACCTGGAATGAAAAAAAGGAAGGGTCCGCTCTACCCCCTTTTATTGAGTAAATTTCTTGCCTGCTCGAGCGATTTTCGAGTGATCTGGGTCACAAAATAATTTTCGTTAAAGATACGTTTGCAAGCCTTTTCAGTAGTTTTACGAACACCGTTAAGGCCTGAGAGTACACGAAAGGCGACACCACCCGAGGCCATCATCAAGCAACGAGAGGGATAGGGACGGGGAAAGAGGAAAATTGCCAAGGTAGGAAATTCTTTCAACATTAAAAAATGTATGATCATACATAAGGCAAAGGCATAGATTCCATTTGTACGATTCCGCAGCATCAGGCTGCCAAGTCCTCGTCTTAACCATCAAACGCCCCCTGGAGCTGACCATCCCCCATAGCATGAGCAGCAAAGCCCGTGCAGTGCAGTCAGACCACCAAGACCTGCCCCGCAAGTTCATGAGCGTATCTGAGCATCAAATTTGTGTCAAAATAGTTACCTGCATATCTGATGAATTCGAGGCATAAAAGGAGGGGTCTCGGTACACGACGCGCGTATGCGGGTTTTGAAAGGCGTGGAGTGGTATTATTCCAGGGGAGGGAGAGCAGCAACAGCTTAACAAGGGTCACATCAGACAGCTCAGAACATAACAGCATTATGAAACTATAAAGGGACACTTTGGATGAAGACTGAGGGCGGGACTGGTCGAGGTATTCTCTTCTACTTCTCAACGACAAAGCCTGCTCCTTCTCCTCTGAGTGCTTGTGATGGTGATGGTGGAGGCCACCACTAGGGAGGAGTACGTGGCGGAAGTGAAAAGAAAAGTATCAATAGAGGGAGAGAGCAAGGCATGGAGACGGGAGAGTGGTGGTGATATTAGCTCGTGGATTGGTAGTGAAGAGATGGACGGGGGATGTGGAATGAAGGAGGCGGAGGATGAGGTCTGATCGTGAGAAAGAGATGAGGCGGAGGGAGACAGCAAAGAAGAAGTATGGGTACATGGCTACAACTATATTGAATGTTTGTGTGCACTTCTGTGTTATGCTCTATGGTTTTGGTGATTTGTTGGCCTTCGCCTTCCACCCTTTTCAGCTTGGACCCCCCAACGGCCCATCCATCCGATGTCTCCTTCAATGCAAAAAAAAATCATTTTGACCCCCTAAACCCTCCATGAGTTGAAATTCATGTTCATACGCCCTTGGTTTCTTCTATTCCGCATTAAAGATAACCAAATGTGCTGATCACAGAAAGGCGGTTTGGGGCTGGTCAGTCAGGTGGCGTTCGAGCCCTAAAGGGGGGGGGGCGGGCTTGCCCGACGTCTTCGACGCACCTCAGGCACTGGCAATGGCTTTGCTTTCTCTTGATTCTGTAGTGGTTGCGGCGGTAAAGGGAAACATTGGGTGATGTGGAAAAAGGTCAAGTACCACTCGATGTGGTTGTCCACGCATGGGCACGCCACACACATAGTGCACTGCTCGAGTCTGGCCTGCAGGCGGACCAAGCGGGCCGGCCCACGGTAATAATTATGTGCGGCAGCGTTCGTCATCGTCACTGATGTCTTGCTTCGGAGGACCAAGGCACCATATACAACGCGCACCTTCTCAGCGTCCCAACCCAACCATCACGCCTGCATGCACCGTCATAATCATCACGTGTGGGCATGCGGCGATTGTGGTCCGCGCCGAGCTGACGGCGGGCGCCCTGTACGCGCGGCAAATAAAGCGTGTCCGTCCCATCGCCCACAGCCTTGTCTGTCCGCTTTACATACATCTCATTTTATTCCATCTCACGTCCCTATCCCCCCCCCCCCGCTAAATAATCCTACCACACACAGAGTAGGCGCGCCAAGACAGAGCGAAGCCCAGCTCGGTTCATCTTGCCGGTTAGCTCACAATTCAATAAAAAGGGTGGGTATGAAGACCAAGGAGGGGAGCAGCAACAGTAGCAGTGGCATGATGGGTGGCAGCGGTGCCGGAACCGGTAGTCGGGATGGGGGTGGACGCAGTACCAAGAAAAAGAAGCTGAAGGGCAAACTCTTCACCCTGACAACAGGGCCTTTGCCTCAGCCGAAATTCAAGGCGATTGTTGCGTAAGTGATGGAGGAGAGGGAGGGAGGAAGGGAGCAAAGGAGGCAGAGCCAGGGGCAGGCGCTTGTAAATGACGCTTGAGTTTAACTTAAATTGTGTGGCTAGAGAGGGGAGGGAGGAGACGAAGGCATGTACGAGGCTCTTGCTCTTTGTACACCCATCTCATAACCCAACTACCAAACCATCCCCTTCCTCCATTCCCTCCCTCCCTCCCTCTCTCTCTCCACAGCGCCATCTATGCCCGCAAGCAAGCAGAGGCGGAAGAGCTCCGGGTCAAAATAATGGCAAACGCCCGATACGCCGAGGAAGAAGCCTACCTGCGGAGCAGCAGCAACAGCAACGACCACAACAACAACAACGACAACGAAATTAACAAGAACAACAACAACGGTGGCAACAACGATAACAACGATAGCGTTATCAGAACAATTGAAGCATCAGCAGCTACAGGGGCATTGCCACGAGTGTTGGAGACGGGATTGGAAGCACTCAGGGATTTTGATGAGAATGGACGACGGAATCGCAAGTCAGCTGCAGCAGTGTCGTCTTCCTTGGTGGCGGGGGTGCGAGGAGGAGGAGGAGGAGGAGAAAGAGGAGTAGGAGGAGGGCAGGCAGATAGCAGTGATGAGGAGGATGAGATGGAAGAAGGGAAGGGAGGGAGGGAAGGAATGCCTGCTGGATTAGGAGGGAGGAAGAGGCAGAAGACTATGGCGGATGTCGTGCAGCTGCATCGGGATTTATCGGACCTTCAACGGACGAGGACGGAATTAAGGTGGTTGCTGGGACAGGTTGAGAGGTTGGAGTATGAGAGTCTGTAGGGGCTGAAGGGAGGGACGGAGGGATGTAGGTAATGAAGGAGGGAAAGATAACAGCGAATCGCAGTCATGGAGGTGACGGAGGGACAAAGATAGGGAGACGACGCGTGCCCCGACATAAATAGGGATGTGGATGTCGATTTGGAAATTTTGATTGACTTTCTTGCTTAAGAAGGAGTAAATAAGGTCGGTTTTATACATACATGTGTGCAGGAGAGGAGGGAAGAAAAACAAGAAGAGAAAGAGAAAGAAGAAGGGAGAAGAGGCAGAGTGTTCATTGTGTGGGGAGGGGATTTTGGATATGGGTGTAGTTATATTAAAAGAGAGGATGACGTCAGGGACAAGGGATGACTGCCGAGAGGATGGGAATGCGTATCCATATGCTGAGAGAGAAATGACGCAGTTAAGTAATCGGCCGTTTTTAAAAAAGGCCGTTTTTGTCCCTTTCCAAGTCGGGGGGAAGGGGCGGTAAAATTGTGGGCAATATCTTGAATGTTCTCTTTTCTTCCTTTGGCTGGCGGGGCTTCAGAGAGTTTTGACCTTCACGTCCCCGCGGGCAACGGGAGGCGGTTCACATAGACAAAAGAAGGCATCTGAATTTATCACATGTCATTTGAGGAGGGGAGAGAGTGATAAGTATCAACAGAAATTGTGCTGCCTTCGAAAAATTAATAACGAAATTGATTCTGTCTGTGTCTTTTTTGGTTGTCTGCTCTCATTTGCCGGTATGTTATTCCATCGCTCAGGTGTGGTATAGGTTGCAGTATTAGTTCTCCCCTGCTTCATACATTGTCCATACCCCCTGTCAATGTCGACTTGGTTTGTTATTCACCATCTTTCCCCTGTGCATCCTCCCTCCTTCCTCGTCTCCTTTCCTGTCTTTGTTTTCACCTCTCCCTCTTCCTCCTTCCCCCTGAAGCTTTACACCCTTCTTCCTTTCGTCCATTGTATCTCTTTTTCTTGTATCCAAAGACAACGTCAGGAAATATCTCATCTCCTTCCGCACCACCAATCCGCCATCCCCAACCTCATCATAGCTTATGCTACAGGTAATGTCCCTCTGACACAGCTCTCTCTTCCGGACAATCCTCAGATACTACTTACTTCCCCTTCCGCTCCTCCTCCTCCTCCTCCACTTTTCTCCACTACTACTTCTATCCCCACATTGTTCTTACCATATCACGTGACGACTTGTCCTTGAACTCCCGCGTCAATCAAGAACCGGGACTCGCGCACTGCCGCTATGCGAAAAGGTCGACACCATGCGATGGTACATACGTCCGATCTACCAGATAATCCAAGCTGCTTGCACTGCAGGCTGGATGCGAATGCATCCCCATCCACGGGGGGGGGGGAATGGCGAACGTCACAGGAAAAACAGTTCGCCGCTTAATCTCGCCGCAAATAGATAACTTTGGCCCGACCGGCCACACGTCATCCTTTCCCCAACAGGGCACAATTTTGTGAACCGCCTCTCATTAAATTGGAGTGGACGTGAACTAGGTGGGTGATTTTTCGGTGGACATTCCACACACAACTTGGAGGATCACCCCGCAGTAGCGACGTGGCGACGGTATCTGTGGCTTGTGCCGTCGAACCCGGCCATGTCTTCAAGATATGGATAAAGTCGCCGAAGAAAAAGTGAACTGGTGAGATGGATATCGTCGTTTTGGTCGGTCTGTTTGTGGCTTTGGCGTGCATCACATTTTATTACGCTCCTCTCAACATGGCACTGCCTCCTGCCGTCTTCGATCACCTACTACCCACAGGCAATGCCGCAGGGGCCGGAGGAAAATTGGAAAGTCTTGTCTTGGCCGCTAGCGCCTGTCGGTTCTCCGGTGCCTTCCTGTGCCCTCTTGTCCGCTTCCCGACGCAAGATCAACGCTTAAACCCAACACAACGCAGGTCATTTGACCTGCTAGAAGGCCACGACACGAACAGAGGGCGGTATCATTATTATCACAGAGATGCAAGAGGACGCTATCAAGCTGCCCTTGCAAAGCGGAGAAGGGCAGCAACTGCACGCGCATATGCCGGAGTATGGAAATACCCCGCACAGTCAGTCGGCAGAAGACCTGGCAGGCAATATTAAGGAACTATGTCGAGAAAGTGGGAGAGGTCATGAAGAAGGACGGAGAAGAACAACAGAAGGGGTTGCAGGAGAAGGAGGATCAGCGGTAGGGAGAAAGGGAGGAAGTATGAATGTCGCTGATCCCCCGCGAGACACGCCCTCGACTTCGGTGATTGCCTCATGCATCCACCGATTTCGGACACAACCTCCTATGTCACGGGAGGGACGGTGGCAGCGACAGCGGCAGAATTACCAGGGGGACAATGCCGGTGGTGGTGTCGGGGGAGGGGATCTCGGAACAAGGGAGGAGGATTTTTGGTGGCAACCTCAGCACCAGCAGCAGCTGCATCAACAACCACTTCAAGAACAGCAGGAGTGCTTGCTTCCTATGCAAGTAATAGATAAAGAGGTCGATCTCGATGGTTCTGCGAAAGTCTCGTTGGACAAGTGCAAGGCTGTTCTCGGCGACCCGCCGCTGTTACCCCCCTCTTCATTCTTCCCTCCCTCCTTCTTCCCCCTGCCCTTGACATCAGCAGGAGATGTCATCGTCCCTTCCAGGCAAGAATTTATTGGTGGTGCGGGCTACCCTGACGCTGAAGAGCAGCAGCAGCAGCCGCAAGACGTCGATTATGAAGAAGGAAGATGGGAACACCCACCACCACCAGCAGCAGCAGCAGCAACAACACTAGCAGTAGCAACAGCAGCAGTAGGGCTAGCAGCAGCACCATTAGCATGTAGAGGAGGAGGAAACGATGCCTCTCCAACAGCAAATGGCCCGCCGGCAGATAGGCTGCCCCTAGCCCGGACAGAGATGGGCTTGCCCACCGAGGACATGATGGATGAAGGAGAAGTCCCTCCTTCCCTCCCTCCCTCCCTCCTTCCCTCTCTCCTGCCCACCCCTTATGCTCCCTCCATTCCAGCCGCCACTGTGACACCTCCTTGCTTGGAGCCGCGGTCCATGGCCACCACGACATCCTGCTTCTCTCCTTCCTCTACCATGATCCCCTGCTCCTCCCCCCCCTCCAACCGACCAGCCGTGTTGCGAGGAGTCCAAGGAGGGGAGGGAGGGCAGGAGGGAGGAAGAGCGATCAACCGACCTTCCTCCCCAGTGCCGCCAGCGTTGTCGATCTCAATGGCGTGTATCGGGAATATCAAGGAGGAAACATTACCGGTTTTTTATAGGCAGCAATTACTGGCCTTTGAAAGGCAGGAGAAGAGGGAGGCGGCGCTGAGAGAGAAGAGAAAGGTGTCAGCAGTAGCAGCAGCAGCAGCAGCAGCAGAAGTAGCAGCAGCAGCAGCAGTAGGAGGAGGAGGAGGAGGAGGAGGAGGGGCAAAGGCGGATGGGTGGGGGAGGAACGCGGTGTCGCACTTGAGGGTGAGAACGACTCTCGGTGGCAGCGATGGTACATGGCTCTCCCCTCCCTCCATGTATTCCTTCAATGCCCGCCGCTCCAGTCCACCTTATAACAACATGCGGCGACGCGCAGCACCCAGCAGCTGCTGCAGCAGGAGCAGTAGTAAGAACAACAAGAGCAACAGCAGTCTTTCAAGCCCTCCCACGGCCTCCTCCTCATCCTCATCTTCCTCCTCTCACCACCTCACCCCCCTTCTCTATCGCTCAACCCCCTTAAACACCAGAGGATTTCCTGGGAACAGTCTTTCCTCCCCCATCTACTCCTCTTCCTACTCCTCAGTAGCCTGGCCCCCCTCCCCGCATTCTCTACAAGTAGTTCAAAATCTCGTCCAACAAATTGTGCATCAACACCTCTTTGACCTTCCTCTCATCTATGAAACGTCTCCTTTCGACCAGCAGCAGCAGCAGCAGTACGAGGGAGGGAGGGAGGGAGGGGGAAAGGAAGATGTGGAGGAAGAGGTGAGGATGGATGATGGTGGGTTTTACAAGCACCGGAAGCCATTGTCGACTGATAGCATAGATAGTCTAGGAATGGAGGATAAAGAAAGGGAGGAAGAGTTGGCGATGCTGTGGTTGGAGGAGGAAAGGGAGGAGGACGAGGGGGAGAGAGGAAAGGAACTGGGGGAATATGATAATGATGGGGTCGTACGGGCGTTGAGGGAGAGGAGGAGAGAGCTGCTCGTTGAGCTGGCCTTGGCGAATAGAAGAGAGGATGCGGAGAGAGGAGGAAATGGAGGGGGTGAGGGTGGTCGGGTGTGGTGAGCAGCAGTGTGCGGTACGTGTCTGTCATTGTAGATTACGAAGAAACGAATAGTGGTTTAGACGTCCAAGTCCTCCCTTCCGTCCTCCCCTTGGGGAAATGAGTGTTATGAATTAGTTCAGGAGGGTATCGGGGGGGAGGACGAGGAGGAAGAAGAGGCGCAGGAGCGGTGTGTGGAAAGACAGGGAGTTGTTTTAATAAGTAGATGGGTGAGAATGATAGCTAGCAAAAGAGACAGGATGAGGATGATGATGAGAATGAGAAGAATAGCCAGCCCGATATTCTCTCTAAACTACACCTACTGATGGTGCGAGGAGGAGAATTAAGATTGATAGGATGACCATTATAGGAAAGGTTCCAGTATGGCAGCAATAGCACAAAGATGATACGAGTCAGAGGAATATGTGAGGTGGTGGAGGGGTAAAGAAAGAATGAATGGAACAGACAACATACAGAAGAACAGACAAGAGAAGAAGAAGGAAAAGAATCAAGCCCCAGACCATCGCAAGCTTCTATGTATTGCTATCACCCTTCTCAATCTCGAACTATTTTTTCCCATCCCTCCTTCCTCAGTGCATCCCCCTCATGCCTACGTCTCTCTCGTTCTCTCCAAACATAGTTTCCTCTTGATTCCCTTTCTTCTTCGTTTTCTCCTCCTCATACTCCCCATACTCCTCTACGTATATTACACTCCAGCCTCCCTCCATCCCCCCCTCCATCTCCCCCTCCATCCCTCTTTCCTTCCCTCCCTTCATCAATCCCTCTTCGCTACTTCTTCTCCTCCTTCTCTTCCCCCTTCTCCTTCCCCCCCACCCTGGCCCCCGCCGACGCCTGAGTCATCTCCACAATGATCTCTTTACAGACCTTTCGGTCCGTGCATTCCCGCGTAAACGGTAGCCGCACCTTGCTCCCCCCCCATTTACTCTCAATCTTAACCATCATCCCCAGCCGATCCAGGCTCACGATCTTCGCACTCGTCACCTCCAAACCGATGTAATGCTGGATCATCGCCTTGGTGGCCTCCTCGTGATCGTCGTTCATGTGCGACATCACGGGGGTGGCATACGCCTGGCAAGCATCAGGCTGAGCGGCCAAGTAGTCTTCGGGCTCAAGGGCGCCGAAACGGGCGAAACCGCCGTTGTAACGGACCGCGGCAATGGTCTCCATGCGGAAGAAATCAAAATCACCTGTAATTGGATCACAAATAAAAACGAAACAGGAATAAATTAATACATACTGGTTCCTATTTCAAGGGAAAACACACAAAGCATACATATATACCTCTTCAAAAAAACGTACCAAAATCGACCCAGAAGTGCCCCGGGTGCTTAGCCAGGTACATCTCTCGCGCCTTGGTCGTCTCCTCCCCCTCGGGCACTTTTTTGATGTCCCCGATGAAGGACACGCGGCCGTCGTCCAACCCCTTGAAGTCCTGGGGGAAGGGGGACGGGGAACGGGAAAAAGGTGAGTGTCAAAGGAAAATCGAATGCATAAAAAGGTAGTTTCAGCGCCTACTTTAATAAATAATAATAAACTGAACAAATCGAGAAACATCTGCAATCCGCACCTTGCTTGCGACCGTGAAACTTCCCCGCGGGTCCTTGATCAAATCCTGCTTGTGCGTTGAAATGCTTGAAAAAGAAAAAATCGGCCGTCCCTGCTCATCCACCGCAAAGCCCACCATGGCCGAAGCCGGGTAACCCGCCAACGGGGACGACGCCTGGGAGTTCGTGCCCAACACCCCCAGACCCTGCGAATAATAGACAAGAGTTCGGGCCTCTTCCGCCGCTGTCAGGCGTGCGGCAGTTTTCTGGTGCTCCATCAGGAGGGTCTGGATGCGGACAAGCTCGGGGTCCATCTCTTGGGGGGCTTGGCCCGGCACGCTATGCCCGCCGCCTTTTTCCTCAGTCTTTTTGCTGTCGCTGGTGCTGAAGAGGCGGAAAGAGGAGGAGGGGGAGGTGATGATGGAGGTGGGGGAGAAAGAGATGGCGTGCGTGCGACGACGGAGGACTGTCATGAAAGTATGGGAAGGAGTCTAAGTGAGGCGGATTGGTTTATGCGTCATCGTTTATCGCGCCGAGTGCGGGATGGGGAGGGCCAGTGGTCCAAGCCGCGCGGAAAAAGAAGACAGGCAGTCGCGGCGTCTTTAATATTCACATTCCCTACACCATTCTCATTCGGCCTCGTGCCGCTTTCCAGATAGATACTTACCGCTGCTGTCTGCTGCTGCTGCTGCTGCAGGGCCAGCGCCGTACAAGAAGGCTGAGACCGGGCTCGACGATGACAAGACAACGAGGGTAGTGCCCAAGGCCCGGCGGAAAACGCGCGTCATGAAGGCTGTTTGTTGGTTGAAGAAGGGAGAAAGGGAGACAGCGTTGGTGTTAAGGTGTAGTGTGTGGAGTGTAATGTCAGGATGACATTTTTGTCTGACGATGCAAGGAAATGGAACGTTAGAGCGAGGAGGCGAGATCAGCTCAACAACTAATACATCTCACCATAAAATCACTCGCCCATAGGCACCAACAGGAAGGGGAAGCAGTTGCAGTAGGAGCGCGTCGTCGTTATGCTGGCCTACCGCATGTCTTCCCTGTCCTTGGTTTGTCGTCGTGGGTCGAGACCGGCACACCGCAGCCGACCTCCCCACCCCCTATTCCTGCCCTCCTTCTCCTCCACCACCATCCCCCTCCACCACCGCACCCACTCCACCACCACGAACGGTAGCAGCAAATCATCAGAAGTGCCACATTCACGGCCCTTCCGCATTGCCCTGATCGGACGTCCTAACGTGGGTAAATCCACGCTCTTCAATCGTCTAACTGGTAATGCGAAAGGGCAATGGACAGGGGGAAGTGCGCTGGTGACCCCCATTCCCGGCACTACACGTGATCGGAAAACAGGCCCATGTTCTTTTGGAGGCTTTTCAATGATTGTGACGGACACGGGGGGGCTTGTGGAGGAGGATGAGCTGGGAATGGACGAGACGGAGGAAACAGTCGAGGAGGAGGACGAGGACGATCCGCGAGGACTGAAGAGGCAAAGAGCACGGGAGCAAAGGAAGTTATTACAGGATATGATAAACGCTCAAGTAGTTCAGGCATTGCAGGAGAGCGATGCTGTTTTGTTCATCCTGGATACAAGAGGAGGGGTCGGGCCTGAAGAAGCGCATTTAGCGAGATGGTTGCACCGGATGGGAGTCCGGGACAAGACGTTGCTTGTGGCTAACAAGGCAGAAGGAGGAGTATTGTCCTCCGAGATGCAAACTGCTATATATGACGCCTATGAATTTGGGCTAGGGGATCCGGTGGCGGTGTCGGCGGCACATAACGAGGGGATATCGGATTTGGCGTCTGTCTTGGTGGAGAGGGCGAAGGTACTGGGCTTCGGGAGTGGAGGTAGTAGTAGCAGCAGCAGTAGCAGTGTAGGGAGTGGAAGCAGAAAGGAGAATGGGAGGGAAATGGATAATAACGAACAAAGGGAAGGGGAGGGGGGAGAAGAGGGGGAGGACGAAGAGGAGGGAGGGAAGGAGGACGTGATCACCGTTGCCTTTGTGGGGTTACCAAACGTGGGAAAATCAAGCCTCGTCAATGCAACGCTCAACAAACGCCCTCGAGCCCACCCTTCTCACCACCGGCACCCTGAAGACGATGATGAGGAAGGAAACCTCGATCAAGCAGCAGCAACAGCATTGTCCGCCTATCCGCGCCTCATTACCTCCTCCATCGCCGGTACCACTCGCGACGTCGTCCTAGTGGACTACTCTTACCGAAATCATCGTCTTCGCCTAGTCGACACGGCTGGGATCCGTAAAACCGGCCGCCAAGACCACTCCAACGTCCTCGAACAACTCTCAGTAACGGAAGCCCTCCGCGCCGTCCGTTACGCTAACGTCGTCGTCCTCGTCCTGGACGGACAGCAGCTCCGCCTTCGTCGGCAAGAGCAGGTGATCGCCTCCCGTGCTTTCAAGGAAGGACGAGCCCTTGTCGTGGCAGCGAACAAATCCGACCTCCTCTTAACCTCCCCCCGTGTCTTCGCCGAGAACGTCCGCGAGCAACTGAAGCTCCTCTCGCCCCAACTGGGGTCCTTACCCGTCGTGGCCACATCAGCGCTAAATGGTCAAGGGGTGGGTAGTCTACTACCGGCCATCCTGCGGGCGTACCAAGCCTGGAACACGCGGGTGAGCACAGGCTTGCTGAACCGCTGGCTGCTCGAAACCCAACGTTTGCGTTCTCCCCCGCTAACGGCCACGACCCGGAAGACCGTCAAACTGAAGTACATGGCTCAGGTTAAGACACGCCCACCTACCTTTGCATTGGTTGCAAACAGGGCAGAGGTGGAAGATAGCTATGTCAAATTTTTAAGGAATCGCTTACAAGACGATTTTGGCCTGCATGGGATGGATGTCCGCCTGTCGATTAAGAGTACGGGGGGGGACAATAACCCGTATGCGGCCAAGGCGGCCCAGGAGCGGGCAGAACGGAGGAGGGCCTTGGTGAATAAGCGGAGGAAGAAGAGGGCGGAGTGGGAGGGAGGAGGACGGAGAGCAGATAACAAGGAGGACGAAGAGGAGAGGGAGGAGGAAGAGAGGAAGAAGCGACGGCAGGCTCGGGAGGTGACCAAGAGGCTCAAGGTTGAGGCGCAGAACAAGAGGAGGGCGTTTAAGACCCGGACAGTGGGGAGCTCCCAGCATTAATTTCTTTTTCTGTAGTTCCATACAATCCTGAATTTGTGCAACCTATCCGCAGACTAATGTTTGCATAAGCGTGCCTCCTCTTAGGATTACACACGAGACAAGGCCTTCTGACAATACGTTGTTGCATATTCTTCCCTTATTTTTGGCCGATTTTTAAATGGTTTTGACAGGATCCAGCGTTAGCCCGGAGGAACAGGAAGAGGGGGAGGACGAGGAAAAAGCACACATCCTTTTGTATAGTTAGGATCTGGTACATGTAGCTGACCATTTTCCCAAAAGAAAAGAGCCAATTAATTTTTCGAAAGAAGAAATGGATTTCTGTGGTACTTCTACGAGCTGTTTTACTCCCAGGAGCCAGCTGGGGAGATGTCTCAATTGCATCTGACCCGGAACTTGAGCAACGTCACCATGTCGCTCGGAAACTGATTTGTGCTCCTTTCTGACAGTCCTTATGCGCGCTGTGCTTGTGCATCGATGTGACACAGCTGAAAACGCATGCAAAAGGACTACCTCAAGATGGTTTTAGTGGTCCTGGGCGCGTTCTTCTGCTTCCCTTGGCCTTGACTCAACACTTACATTCCGCCCTCCTCATCATGACTATCACAGCACTCAGGCAGCAAGCACGCAATCAGGAGCACGCAATCAGGAGACTCCCTCCCGCCGCAGATGAGTACTCCACAACAACGCACCGAACGCATCTCTCTTCTTAAGGAAGTAACGGGTATCGAAGACGACGGCACAGCCACGCATCTCCTCAACAAAAACGCCTGGGACGTGCAACACGCAGTCCAAGAATACTTGTCAGGAGGCAGCGGAACGCAAGCCCCTACCTCCATCCCTCCCTCATCAAGCACCAATGGACATGTTCGTAGGCGTAGTACATCCCCGGGATCGGAGCGACGGATTCGGGCACGGCAACAGCAGTTGATGCAGCAGCAACGAGAAGGAGGGGGGGGAGGAGGGGGAGGAGAGTTTGACGATTCCATGATGATGGGAGGAGGGGAAGAGGATAATGCCCCGCTTTTGGGGAGGAGTGGGAGTGTGACGGGAGGAGGGGGAGGGGCGGCGGCAATGGAGGTAGAAGGTGGTGGTGCTGGAAGAGTAGGAGGAGGGGGAGGGGCGTCGTCCTTGGTGGCCTTGCCCTTTCATTTGGCGGGCAGTGTGCTGAGGACGTTATTGGCGCCAGTACGGTACATCACAGGAAGTGGAGGTGACGGAGAAATGCATGACCCAAAGCGGGCGGCGGAGTTATTTATCGAAGCCTACGAGAAGCAGTATCATTGTGCGCCGAATGAAGGGGGGGGGGGAGGAGGAGGAGCAGGGGGGGCTCGTCCTCGTCCTCGTTTTCTCCCCCTATCCTTCCACGAAGCCACGCGTCTGGCCGCGAGGGAACAAAAGTTTTTGGTCGTCTACCTGCACGCCCCCCTACACGAGCACACTCCATCGTTCCTATCCCAAATTCTCAATACGGACACCCTCACGTCCTTCCTCGATGACAATCTGGTGGTCTGGGGGGGGTCCATCCACTCGGCCGATGCCTACCATACCTCCCAGCTGCTGGATGCCTCCGCTTTCCCTTTTCTGGCCCTCCTCGCCTGCCACGACGCGCCCCATCTCACCGTGCTAGAGCACATGGAGGGGCTAGGCGGGGACGGAGGGAGGGAGGGAGGAATCGGAGTCGAAGGGGTGTTGCAGCGTCTGACGGCGGCGATGGCCCGGCAGCAGGAGGTACTAGCAAGGCAGGAGGCGGCGATGAGGGAGCGGACGGAGAGGATAAGGCTGCAAGAGGAGCAGAATAGGGAGTATCAAGAAGCCCTAGAAGCGGACAGGAAGAGGGAAGCAGACTTGGCGGCGGAGAGGGAGAGGGTGAAGGAGGTGGAGGAGAGGGAGAAGAAGATGATGGAGGAGGCCAACGAGGAGAGAGAGAGGAAACGGAGGGAGGCAGCCGAAAGAACGATGATGATAAAGGCGCGGCTACCGGCAGAGCCACCTATGGGGGATAAGGCGGCGTTGCGTCTACGCTTGCAGTTTCCACACGGAAAGAAGATGGACAGGAGGTTTGACCGCGACGATACTCTCCAAGTAGTGCGGGATTTTATTGATGTGTCGGTGGCCGAAGCGGAGGAAGAGGGCTGGGGGGACGGAAGCCGGAAGTTGGTAAATTATAGCTTATCGACGCCGTACCCGAAGCGGACGTTTGGGGAGGAGGAAGTGGGCAAAACCTTGGCTGAGGTGGGCTTGCACAGTGCCGACACAATATATATTCAGGACCTGGATGCGTAACGGGAGGGGTCAGGGAGGAAGTAGGGGTGGGAGGGAGGAAGTAGGGGGGGAGGGAGGATGATGGCACAGGACAGGTAGGGGACGGATGCAGCAGCATAGATGCAGGAAACTAAGTACGGTAGCATTAGTTGAAAAAAGACAGTCAAATCCGTCGTCGTCGTTGTTGTAATGGTTCTTCTTGTTGTTCTTGTTGATTTGATCCCTTGGCTTCCTCCCCCCCCCACACTTTGTATGATTCAATTTTTTCAGAAGGCTCGCTTCCACCGGCTGCTGTACTCGGCTAGGTTATCACGTGAGAGTCCCGAACTTTAGCGTTCGGCTGCATTGACTCGCACAGACTCCTAGCATACATAGTTAATCGGCGTTGGACGATTGAACCTCCCCGTCGCTGATGCGTTCATCTTGAACTCTCCATCCCATTCCCACCCTCCTCTTCCAACCCTCTGCACACAACTTTGACTCAGTCCTAACTCTTCACGACCATGAGATACAGAAAGCAAAGATGCTGCCATCCCGGTGGCAAGGCCGCTCCATCCTACTTTTCTCTCTCCTCCTTCCATCGTCGTTGGCATTCGTCGTCCGTCCTTCTTCGACGTTGGCGCCGTGCCCACCATGCCGGCGCCACCATATCCCCATCTTGATGTCCGGAAACAATGATTATGGAGGAGACGACCCCTTTGCCATCCGAATCCTCCAACCCAATCAACTTCGCATCATCCGGGTCATTGGAGAGCAACGCCTCACGATCGAAGAAGAGACCGAAAAGCGGGATGGTTCAGGTCCACGGGGTGCCTTTGGTCGGATTCGCAACAAAAAGTCGACTGAGGGACAATCACAAACAAGTCGAGAAATGAAAACCATGGGCGTGGGCGTTCGATTGTTCGAGGCGGTGGACTCGCAAACAGGAGAACGGCTTATTATGAAGGAATTCCTGCCTATGATGCGCAACGTGGCCATGGGCGAGGTGGAGCTTTACCGGTAATAATCAAGACTGGATGTCACATACTGTTTCTTCTCTCTGATCTGCTGAGTTTAAAGTTCATAAATCGTGACTCAAATTGTTGTCTCAATACTCAACCACCCTTCCCTCCCTCACTCCCTCCGTCCCTCCCTAGGTACCTGCACCACTGGGTGCAGACCAACCACCCCTCCTGGCAGCCGTCCGATATCCCCATCGTCCCCTTCCACGGCTACCTTCAAACAGGTCCTGAAGTGGAAGACCCTTCTTTCGTCTACGACTGGGCAGAACGTTTTGGTTCCTCCGTCCCTCCCCCCCTCGCGGGCAACACGTGGGTCGTGTTACGGACACCGGGGCTCATCACGCTTACTTCCCTCCCTCGCCTGGCCTTGGAACGCGAAGGAGGAGGGGGAGGGAAGGCAACCAAGGGCTGGTTGGGGAAATTATTGTTCCCTGATGTGTATAAAACGAGGATTGCATATTTGAAAAACTTAATGGCAGGTGCGATCGACGCACTTTCTCTGCTGCACGAGGCCGGGGTCTGTCATGGCGCTCTCTCTCCCTCTACGCTCTTGGTCTCAACGGCCGATTTGAGGGAGGGAGGGAGGGAGGGAGGGATGGAGGTGTGGTTGTCGGATTTGGGCTTTGCGAAGAATGTGCTGAGTCAGGAGAAGGTGGATTTCGAGGGCCTGGTGAAGAGGGATTGGAAGGGATGTTCCTACTCCTTGTTGGAGGTTTTCTTGAGGCTCATGGCCGAGGACGAGGAGGAGGAGGAAAAGAAGCAGGGAGAGGGCCTCGGAGGGGTTGAAGGGGGATTGGGGCGATGGGAGGAGGGGTTTGGATTGCCTTTTGCGCAGGTGACGGCGGGAAGCTTGCAGGGAGTGACCGAGGCGAGATTTGGGGGCGATGTAGGGGTAGGGTTAAGAGGCCTGGTGAGCAATGAGAGGGTGTTTAAGAAGGCCGTGGAGTGCCTGGACGAGGGGGGGGGCGCGGGGTGGGTGTTATTGAATGACATGGCGAACGTCGAGAGGTTGATGATGGGGGAAGAGAGAGGAGTGTACGGTGTGGGGGAGCGATTGTTGGGGAGTGGTTTTTTTGACGATGATTAGGAGGGAGGAGGGAGGGAGGAAGGAAGGGAAGGGACGGAGAGGTGTAAAAGTAGATAATAAATTAGCTGTTCAGATTGTTGGATGTCTATTTTTATTTTCTGCAGGGGGAGGGGGAGGGGGCTTCTTTTTCTCCTTCTCTTCACCAGCCGTAATTCCGTCAGGCGGACACACATGCCTCCTTTCTTCAGCTTTGGTATCTCCCACCTGCTTTATATCTCCTTCATGTCCCCCTCCACTCCTCAGAATGCTCATATTGGGCATCAAGAGTCATTATATCTTCATTCAAATTCCAGTCCCAGCCCACGACTCATTTAAGTTTATTTCTTTTGACTTTTCCCAAGCTTCTCTCAATTTACTCTACAACAACCACGAGACATCCTTTCTTTCTTCTTCCCCCTGCTTTCCCTTCTCCTCCTCCTTGGTCATCTCACATTTTCTCTCCCTCTCGATTTTCTCCCCGTATTCTACAGCATTGTCTCCCCTCTTCCACCACGCTTTCTCTCCTTCATTCACTCCTCCTCCTCCAAACCTGCTTTCCGCAATCATGCCCTCTTCCTCCTCCTCTTCCTTCTCCTCCTCGTCCACCATCATCCTCCATCCCTCCTCTCCTCCTCCCACCTCATTTCATAGGAGCGCTGCCGCCCCCTCTTTCCCTCCCTCCTCGGTTCCCAGCATTAAATACTCCGACAGAGTCGGCCTCTTCCCTGCTCCTCCCTCCCTCCCTCCCTCCTTCCCTCCCCTCTTCATAACGACTTCAAACCAAAAGAACACAGCTGCTTGAGACACCGAGAGGATCGTACCAATAACACTAGGCGCGTACACCCACGCATCATTTGTCAAGAGGCCATAGCCTGACCATAAGACGGCGTTTAACGTGCCGACCAATGCGAAGAACAAGGAGATGGGTTTGGAGGATTGGAGCTGTAAGGCCCGCGCCACGGACGAGAGAGGTGCGGCGTAAACGCTGATGGTCACAAGACAACACATGGCACCGAGCTTGTGTTGGGTTTTGCTCGGGGAGGAGGAAGGGAAAATGAAGGCATATACTCCAATTAAGGTGATTAGGGAGGCGGCAAGTGTGAAGGCACGGGCAAGGCGGACCTTAGCAAGGGGAGGGGCATAGGAGTGGAAAACAGAAAGAAAGTAGGAGCCAGACAGGAAGCCAGTAATGTTGGTGGTAGCAATTGGGTGGACGGCATGAGTGTGTATGCCGTAGAAGATCCATAGGCAGGCGTTGCTCCAGATAGCGACGAAAAGGAGAGGCGAACGGTCCCCTGTGGTGCGAGAGCGTTTAATCGCTAGTTGGAAAGGGGAGGGAGGAAGGGAAGGAAGATGTGGATGAAGACGTTGTAAGACCCTTAAGCCCTGCCTTTCGTTCGGCTTGTTTAAGTGGGGTAGAGGTGTATGCTTAGGGAGTCTGGCAGGAGGCTAGGGAGCTGTGTGCGTACCACCCAAGGATGCCGTGACCCGTAAATGACAAGCCTGCAACCTCCTTCCCACTTCTCTTTCCCACCCGCCATTCTTCTGTCTCGTCTCTCTTATCAGCTTTATGAGGCGTGACATTGTGGGGGAAAGAGGCAGGGAGGGAGAGAGGGGGCAACGGCGTGCTCCCTTTCTGCACAATCATGGGCCTTTTCCTTCTAAAAACCCAACCCACGACATCAGCATAGCCACAAACACCGTTCCACAGATATGGGCAAAAGCACGTACCGGGGATTTCGTCAAAGATGGGGCAGACATTGAGGGTGACCGCTGTCAAGGTCGCCAGGGTTTGAAGGGTGGCAAGGCCGCCCATGGTGGATGATGATGATGGTAGGACTTGGAGAGGGCCTGCCGGAAGTGGGTTGAACCCGTGTATGTTTGAAAGGATGTGGGAAGGTTAGACATATGGAAAATGTTAACAGGGAGGAAAGGAGTAGAAGGGTAGAAGTCGAGGCAAGTGAACAAATTGATCGTGCATCAAATCCTAGGCGTTCCGTTGGTGCGTTCCGTGAGTACGTCTCGCCTCGCCGTCATCGCGGAATGTTCTTCAACTGACCATCCACACCACACCCGCACATCTGCACAGCCCTTCGCGAGTAGCCCCCGTGCCTCGCTGATGTCCGCAGGAAATTGAGTTTACCCCCCTTTCGCTTCCGTTCATGCCTCTTGTCATGAATCAACCTCTCCTCTTCCTCCATCCATTCCTCGTCCTAGCCCTTCTTTTTCTCCTGCCCCAACCCACTCACGCCTTTCATTACTGCCTCGTCGAGGAGAAGTACTGTAGCGAATTTGACGGACGGGTTGACGATCCAGAAAAGGAAGTTGGACAAGAGAAAGAGCTCTATGAGAGAAGGAGGAAAGGGAGAAAGGGAGGAAGGGGAGAAACAGGAGCTGTCAATTAAGGAGTAAACTATTGGTTTAAATGAATCCTGGATGTTTATAAATGGTGCTTGGTGGTGCATATCAATGGCATAGAATATGAAGAAAGGCAGCGAATTGCATGCTGTGACCAAAGCAAATGTGGATGGTACAACTCGAATGTAGAGTGAACGCGGACGTTGGCTTGGCCGTTGCTAGTGTGCACCGCACCTCGGCATTGCAGGTCTCTCTCTTTTGTTCTTGTTATTTTCCTATCTTTCTTTGCAGTCTGTATTGAATTGCATTAATGCGATGGATGAGAGCAATCGCCCCCCACAGCCCTTTGTGCTCTCTCTCTCTCTCTCCCTCTCTTTCTCTCTCTCTCTCTCTCTCTCTCTCTCAGACACACACACACACACACACACACACACACACACACACACACACACACACACATTGATGCACTGGCAAACAAATATACTGACACACAGATGTACAGGCATACAGACACAGGCAGATACACCAAGAAAAATAGAAACACACACTCACACTAACAAACACACAAACACTCACAGACACACACACACATACACACACATACACCTACACCTTTCACTTCTTTGGATGCCAGGTTGCTCCAGACATGGACACTGTATAAGCATAGGGCACATCCTCCGGGTGCAGGCCCCTATCATTGCCTCGGAATATATGTTGATCCTTATCCCTCCAACGCACCAACCCACAGGCGGCGCTACCTCCCGCATGACTAGTTTGATGGACAAATTGAAGAACGCGACGACGCGCATCTCCGGTGCAGGCGACGATACTTCTGCCTCCCCCTCCGCCATTTCCGCAGGGCAAGCCGCGGGGCTGCGCAATCGCCGGGAGAATGGCACATCCGTGTCTGCTTCGAATACCACTGGCGCCAACGTTGGAGCGGAAACAGCGGCCGAGAGCTCGAATGGGAAAACGCTCACGACATGGCAGATGTACCGTCAGTCCCGCCTCTCGGCCTTGGCCAAATGGATCTACATTTTGGCCATCTCCCTGTTTTTTGTCGCTATGTATTGTGGGGACTTTTCAAAGCAGCGGTCCCAGCAGGTGCTTCCTCGCCTGACGAATAACGTGGCGGCCTTTATGGGGGACTACTCGAAGCACATGGATTTGTTGGGTATGCCACGCATTGACCTGACCCGCACCTGGAATGGGCTGGCAGACAAGGCGAGTGTCAACCTGGCATTGCTCGGGCCTCGTCACAGTAAGGCGCTGCCCAGGGGGACGATTTTGTACGCCGGTGACTATATTTTTAGCTGTGTGAAGGGTGGGAAGGATAGCAATACTTCCTGCATGCCCACCTTTTTCCACCTCAGGGACGATGGTCAATTAATTCTGGCGCGAGGGACCACGCCAAGCAAACCCTTCAAGGTCCTGTGGAAGAGCAAGGCTGGGCCCAACAAACACGGCAAGTATGTAGCTGCGTACGGGGAAAATGGATCGTTGGAAGTGCGCCTAGGGGAGAGGAGAGTCTGGCGCGCCCGCAAATTTTTCCAGCCTCGGGTGCTTCGCCCGTGGCCACTGACCAAGTAAAGTAATGAAGGGGATGTGTTGACTGAAGCAATTTGATGAAGAAAAGACGATAAACAAAAGGCGACGAACTCATGAAAGGGGAAATGCTTGCAACATTTTGATAGAAACAAGAAGCGATGAACACATGAAAGGGTAAAGACTGGCAAGATTTTGATGTGGGAAAGGACGACGGTGACAGTGAATGAGAAGTGTATGAGCCACTGGGTTTCAGAAGAGGGAAGACCAAGTTTTAGTTGCTTTTTGAAAGTCAAGGGATGATCTAAAATGGTGACTTTCACTGGGAAAGGGGTGGAATTGGCAAGGTTAAATGGATTCAACATACAGTGTCAGGACGAAGATGAGAACGCCGAAAACTTTGAAAGATACTTGAAGGCAATAGCAAGTTACTCGTTTTGCGATGTCCGCTGTGAAAATTGCTTCGAAACTACGTTGACTATATTTCATGGAATGTCGCATTTATTCCAACCGCCAAAAAACATGTTATGGTAAGCTAGCCCTGCTCCTGTCTTGCACATCCACCGCATGATGATATGACATTGATTTTGGTCTCGTCTGGTGTCAAGGTTGGCCTCATACATATGATTGCAGCGGTTGGATAACTGTCAGCAGCAGCAGCAGCAGCAGCAGCAGCAGTCAGTCAGTTGTGTGTCAGACCGTCAGATGAAGCCGGACTACGACAGCGAAGGAAGTGAATTCGGGGGCAGCGGTGCAATTGTGCCCAGCACTCAACTTCAGGAATGTGCCCGACAGGAGGTCCCACCGCGAGGGATTTTTTTGACAAGATCAAAAATAGAACAAAAACCACAATGCCACATAAAGAGCAACAGATGTAATTCTTGAAGCCTCATGATATCCTCTTTCTTCAAGCATTGCCGCCTCTACACTTCAATTCACAAAGCCGAAAATATCCCTCTACTCTAGAAATTACTTGCCATCCTGTGTCCGTCCATTCACACATCTTTCTGTTCAATCTTTACATGCCCTTATCCATCGGTTGCTGCTCCTGCTGCTCTTGCTGCTCTTGCTGCTCTTGCTGCTTTTGCTACTCTTGCTGCTCCTTGGGTTGATCCTTGTTCCTCTCACCACTACTGCTTGCGTTGGAATGGATGCCGCCCGTTTCTCCTTCGCTTGTTTCCTTCTCATCCTCGCAGCTCTCACCCTCATTTCCCTCTTTCTCCTCATCCAATTGTTTTTTCAATGCTGCCATCTCCGCTTCGCTCAGCCGCTCCACAGGAACCGCTTCAGCTTCTGCCTCCTCCATTTCCTTTCTCATACCCGCAGAGGCCTTCTCACGCTTGAAGCCCTCGGCTACTTCCTTTTCCCCACCTGATCTCCCCTGAGTTGAAACTGCCGCTTCCTCCTCACCCGCCCAATCTTCGATAGGGTCGCCCTCATCCGCGTTCGGAGTATGTTGCAACACCCCCTTGGAAAGCCACCGTAAGGCATTCTTGATCAACGGCGCACCACCAATCCCATCCCCACTACTGCTGCTACTGCTTCTGCTACTGTTGCTGCCTCTGCTGGTATTGATCCTGCCCCGGTCCATGTCACTGCCATTGCCGCTGTTGCTGCTGCTGCTCCCATTACCATCGGAAGTGCCTACGGGGATGGACGAGGACGAGGGCGCCCCCTTGGCAACACCCTCTCCTTCAGCCGGCACAGCGACACTGCTGCCACCAGCGCTGGTGCTGCTCAAGCTCAATTTAACCTCCGAGATCCACTTCTTTAAACCTCCGCCCTCCTCCTCCTCCTCGCTCTCCATCTTTCCCTCTCCCTCCTTCCTCCCTTCCTCCACCGGTCTCTCACCACTCCCCAGCCCCGCAAACCATTTAGATACAGCCTCACCCACAGCTTTCACCCCCCCTCCTTCCTCGTCCTCCTTCCCTCCATCCCTACATTCCCTCCCGCCCTCCAACGCTGCCTTCAACTTCGCCTCCCCTTCCTGCCGGGCCATGCGCTGCTGGTATTGTCCCAGAGTACGCTCAGCCTTGTGTACTCGTGCTTGCATCGCGACGAGAGCTCGGTCTAAGCCCAATGTACGCGCTGCCTGTGTTTCACGCTCGTTTACTTGGCCTTGTAACGACAAGACCTGCTCAGAGAGCTTGTGTGAGAGTGTCTCGAGGGTGGCGACGCGCGCATGGAGCGAGAGGAAGGCATTAACCATGTCCGAGGCACCAGGGACAGAGGACAGGACACGCACCCTTACCCAGCGCCGACGACGGACACGACGTTTCTTTTGCACAGTGGCCGGTGTGGTGGTGGTACTGCTGCTGCTGCTTCCTTGCTGCACATTCTGAGGGTCCGGGGACACGACCAGCATGCTAGCCGACCCTTGCCCTCGGATCAGCTCCTCACAGTCCACGCCATAACTCCACCCCTCCACATCTGTCCCCGCTTTCCCCCCTCTTCCCTCGCTTATTTGTCCTCGTCCATTTATCCCTCCTCGAGTACCACCACCACTATCATCCACCCGCCAACCCCCTAGCCATTCCCACCCTACTCGGGGAAGGGTCACTGATTCAGGGTTCACCAACGCGGAGAAATTGGGGTCCGATATGGTCTTATCGTTCCGCCCATATGCGCTGCTGCTACTGCTGCTGCTGCTATCACCTCTACATCGCAAAACCATGTCCTGCAACTGCGGAGTTGACTGGGAGAGGTGAGCAGCGGCGCCGCTCCAGCCGTGGAAAAGGGACCATCCCTCCCATTCGTACAGCTCCTCTGTCACCAAGACATTACTCAACACGGCCTCTGTCCAGGGACATCGCTGCAGCAATAGACGAACATCTTCTGGAAGGCCGAGATCGACGGCGGAGGGTAACATGTCTTGTTTTTGTTGTTTTTGGACGCTGCTGCTGCTGCTGCTGGAATCTGCCGAGGAGACTACGACACGTTTCAGCTCTTCAACTTGCTTGCGCAAGGAGTCGAGCTCCTCTTCTTGCTGTGCCGCTACACGCTTACCATCCCGTCGCTCTTGCTCCAGTGTGGCCAGGCGGGCTTTGAGTGCCACAACAAATTGTATGATGGCGTCGTCTTCATTGCCGCCTTCAGAGCTACCGGTATCATCTTCTCTATCAAGCGCCACAACGCCCAGAAGCCGAGTCTGTGTCGCCTTGTACTTGTCGCAATGTTCCTGAAGCTGCCGGGCTTGGCTTTGGGAAATGTCGAGCTCCGTTTCCAGGGCAATTACGCGGTTGCATCGTCTCTGCAACTCGGCCAAGAGGGAGGCCTCTGTCGCTTCTTTCGTTGCTCTGTCCGCGCGCAGGCGCTTGATTTCCGCCTGCAGTGCTATCACTTCCACAGGGAGGGGTTCCTTGTCTTCAGGGCCCGTTGTGGTGGCCGGCATAAGCTTGGCAAATAGGTCCATTATATGGTGCCGGCTAGAATGGCATGTGCCTACTCGAATGCCCGCGCGAGGGGGATAAAAGGTCGGCTAAAGGTCGGCTACAGCGTTGTGAGAAACCTGCAACTCAACCTGTTGGGTAAATGGATGGGGAAAAGAGCGCACAGTTGTTTGAGTACAAGACCGAGAAGCGTTCACATAGACAGAACCACTGGCAGGGTGGGGCAGTTGCGAGTGAAGAAGGCGCGAGCGAGGCGCTTTACTCGGCTTCACTCGCTAAGTTGTCACTTCTCGTTTGACACCACTTCTCCAGTCCTCCAAAACCACTTGTCGCACGCTTAAAGTAGGTCTCGAACAAGTATCAAATGTCCACATTTCCTGGTGCTTTGGCATACTATCCCGACGGTCGTTTCTCGCACAGTCCATAGTTTGGCGAGGGAGAGGTCGCTCTCTTTGGCGGCGGGCACAGAAGACTAGCAAAACACATACTCAATGCGAGAGCACACACAATAAGTCTTTCCCATTAGCGCATCTTACCTGTCACCAGGAGAAGAAGCTGCTGTTATGTTTTCGGTGCATCACTCACGAGTGACCAACCAATTCTTCACTCACCCGTCTTTCCCCCCCATTTCAACACATGAGGCTCACGAACAAACCCGGGGGCTTCTTCGTCGTCTCCACCCATCCCTGCCAGCACCGCCACCAGTCATCATGACGCTCAAGGTGGAGGAGTTGAGCACACCTCAACTCATAACAATGGTATGTCTTATCTCGCGGGGCCTGGCAAGGGTGGATGGTGGGCAGCGAAGGGGAAAGAACACGATTTCTCGAATTAGTGCTTGACATGCCCCCCTGACCCCTCCCTTTTCCCATTCCCGCCTTCCCTCTAGTTCCTCATCACGGTCATGGGCGGCTACTTTGTGGTGGTGCACATAATCTTTTTCCTGATGGATGTGATCAAGCTCAGCAAGATTCCAGGTCCGGTCCCCGTGCCTGTCCTCGGCAATCTCTACGATCGCATGGCCCTCACCTCGGTACGTATGGAACGCATCGGTTGGGGCGGTGTGCCATTGAATACATTTCTGCTTATAATAATGTCCCTAAACATTCTTATTGTCTCTCCTCAAGCACATGGTCATCCCGGTCGCCGCTTTTCCTCGTCAGACACTCACCCTCCCCTCCTTCTCCCCTCCTTGTCACCCCAAACAGTTCATCGGCTGGCTCAGTAAGCTCCGCCGCAAATATGGGAAGATATATCGGGTCTTCACAGGCTCTCGGGCGTATGTGGTGCTGATGGACAAGGTGGCCGCTCGCGAGGCTTTGAGCGATCCTCGTACCTTTGTTAAGGGACCGGATTACAAGGAGAAATTCTCGTTCGTCTTTGGTGATGGCTTGGTGACGAGCGTGGGGGAAAAGCACAAGACCGACCGGGCATTGTTCGCCAAGTATTTCACGCAGAAAAAGATCGAAATGCATCTGCCGGTGTTGTGTGAGCAGACGCTCAAGGCGATCAACTCTGAGATGGAGCCTCATGTGGGACAAGGGCAGGGAGTTGTTGATTTGGAGCATTTCTTCTCTATTTTGGCCTTCAAGATGTTTTGCCGGTTTGCGATCAACCACGAGTTTGTGGAGTCAGAAGTTTGGAGTGAATTGACGTCGCGGGGGTCGAATATCATCGGGGAGAGTATTGTGTTGGGCATACCAGTGACCACCTGGATCCCGCGTGTGAAGAAGCTCTTAGAGGACACGGAGAGGTTCCACAGGTGCTGCGACCCGTTGATTGACGCAAGGATTCTGGCGCATAGCAAGGGGGAAGAGATGGTGGACGACCCCTTGACGGTGATGGTGCAGGAGAAGATGACCCGGAAGCAGATGTACAGCCACTTGGTGACGATGTTGGCGGCGGGGCACGACACAACAGCATTTTGCACTTGTTATACCCTCTTTTTGTTGGCAAAGAACCCCAAAATTCAGGCAAAGCTCAAGGCCGAGATCAAGCGGGTGATGGGTACACGGACGAACATCACGCCTGAGGACATTGCGCAGTTGACCTATGCCAAAAATTGCTTCCAGGAGTCGCTGCGCATTTACTCGGTCGTGCCCCATGTGACCCGTGTCTGTATCCGAGACACTAAGCTTTCGTGTGGCGTGACGGTCCCTGCCAACACGGAGGTGCTCGTGCCCATTTGTCTGCTGAACCGCGATACGGACGAATGGGGCGCACCTATCGATGCCTTTGACCCTGATCGCTTCGAGGGTATCACTCGGGAGTCTCCTTCCAAGGGCTACTTCCCCTTTGGGTACTCGACGCGGTCCTGCATTGGTGCGACGTTGGCGTTGATCGAGGGAACAGTAATGATCACGTTGTTGGCCCAGCGGTATACGTTCTTGGAGGAGCCGTCATTCAAGCTTAAATTGAAAAGTGGGATTACGATGGTGTCATCGAATGGAGTCAAGGTCCGCGTGCAACGGGACACGGACTATGCATCGTAGAAGGGAGAGGGGGGCGGAGGATGGGGCAAGGTGGGAGGAGGGGAGGGAAGGGGATGAAGAAGGGGGTTGTGAGATGTCGGAGAAAGGCGCGTCCAAATTTCGGTCTGTTTAGGCAGCAATTTGTTTCTTTCCTATCTTCTTATGCTGGAGACCGATGACTAGATAGGAGAGGACAAGAGGGAGGATGATATGCGGAAAGGAAAAGAGAGAAGGAGGAGCTGAGATGCATCAATTTTATCAAGCAGTCTCGCAGTGTCAGCATAGTCGTACATATGTTGGAAGACCGCTATGGGAAGTCAGGAAGCCCAAAAGCACATACAAGCATTTTAAGGGCGGGAGACAGGAGGCTGCAGCATTCGTATTTGCCGTCGGCGGCAGTCACAACCACCTCAAATAGCAACTACGGGAGCAACAGGAGCATTAGCAGCAGCAGCAACATTAGCACCACCACCAGCAGCAGCAGCAGTAGAAGAGCGGCCCGTCACTCAGTCTCGGTGTCTCGGAGATATAAAGGGGAAGTGATCGTCGGGGGTGGGGGGGGGAGGGGGAAGGGGAGAGAGGGGGAGATAGACCAAAAGATACTGCAAGAACTACAATAGAATAAAGAGAAAGGCGATGATTGAAAATATGGTGGTTGGAGAGGATGATTGTGCGGGGGGAAAAAGAAGAGCGGAAAGAAGAAAGTGAGGGAGCGTTGAGGGAAAGAACGAAAACAGGATAAGTGAATGTTATGTGAGTTAGTAACGTCTGTGGAGTGACGCGGCGAAATCATGGAAAGAGGGAGGGAAGGGCGGAGGGAGGAAGGGAGGGCGTACGCTGTACTGAAACTACTTGATGCAGCCGCCCTGCTTGGCCTTCGACTTTACCACCAAAAAAGAAAGAAATTGATTACATGGAGTCAAACTCACAATTCTAATGTTGAACAGCACAAAAGTATCATCAAAGGTCATTCTTATTGCCGCTTTCAATACAGCTTCGTTCATGCACCCAGTCCTTCGCGCTCAATGTAATTTCCCCAAATTTTCATGCCCTTTCACTCCTTCCCTCCCTCCCTCCCTCCCTCTACCAATCCAAGTTCGTCGTCCTCCTTCCCCCCGCATTGTCCATCAGCTCATTGTCCATCAGCGGGCCGGACAACTGCAATTCCTCCAACCGTCTCTCCTGGTAGTAAACCTTCAAATCCCCCGTCATCAAATCGCGATTTGCCCACGCCTGGGTCGCTTCCAGGGCACCCTTTTCCGACTCCCTCACCCTAGTCAGGCTCTCCAGTCTCGCAATTGTCAAAGGACTCACCCCCGACGTTTTCAACATATTTTCCGACAGCTTCTCAGCTTCCTCAAAGTCCGCCAAGGCCTTCGTACACGCCTGAATGATCATGTTGTCCACCTTCTGCTCATTCTCCTCACTCACTGGTGCTTCCATAAACGACCAAACCTCATTCCGAAAGACCGCCTCCAACAAAAACGCATCTTTCCCTCCCAAGTTCAAGAACCGCAAGAACTGCAACATCTCCGGGTCTACATCTCCATCACTCCGCACATCAAACGAAAATGCCATCGGCAACTTCAACTCCGACATGACATCCTCTTTATCATCAAAAAAACGATCCTCCTCCTTCGACAGCTCAAATGTCAACGCACACAAACCCCCCACCAGCACATTCCCCGCCACCGGAGGTGGAACAAAGCCATGGTCCTCCAAAAACTCAATCCCGCTCTTGGGCCCATAAGAAATTACAATCTCTTGTCCTTTCTTTGTGTCGCGGTCCGCTGCAATTTTCAACCCTTTTCCCCCAAAAATCCCCAATCCCCCCACCTCCGGCTCGTTCTGGCAGCCCTCCCCGCGATTGGCCATATCCAGAAGTGGGGCGAGTCGCAGGCCATTGTCTGCGAAAAAAGAGCGGGATAAGACTACTGCCACAGCCCATTCATAGGTAGCCAGGTCGAAGGCATCGGCCCCAAGCCCCACCACAGCACCACGCGCCAGGATATTACATTCAATCCAAGAGAAATCCGCGGCAACCGCGTCGATCAATGTTTCTTGAAGATTCCGGGTAGATGACTTGGCGAGAATGGCTTGCTCGGCGGGGGACCAGAATAGGGGGTGATCGAATCCGTCTTGCCCCTCTCGGGGGAGGCTTTGGATGTAGACGGCATACTTGGACTTGGGCCCGAGGCTGGCCTCATACAGCAGCTGCAATGCAATCAACGATGCTTCACCTAACGTGGGCTCGAAACCCCCGACGGCCTTGCCCACGGGTGAGAGACGCACGCTGTCCATGGACAGGCACAAGGTCAATGGGATGGTGGCGATTTGCTCCCCTCGTTTGATGGGCGCCGTGGCCACTAAGCCCATCCCCCACTCTTGTTGGCTTGCTGGCCCCACACACACCTTGCTAATGTCCTTGATCCCATTCTTGCTGTACCAGTCGAACAGCTTGGGCGCCAGTGAAGCCCGGTCTTGGGATTCCATGACGGGGCTTGTAGAAGCGGCCGCGACTGTGGTGTAGGAGTGAGCAACGACAGGGCCCAAGAAAGCCTGGACGCCGGATTCAGCCATTGCCAGTAGTAGAAAGGTGGCCCCCAGCTTGTGTTTGATAGATGCCATGTTGCCTATTTATGCGCGGGTTGAGCATGAGGTGAGAATTTGGAATGAGGACAGGGGAAATGAGAGTGCAGTGCTGCACGCAGCGCGGCGGCCTCAAGAGCGGGGAGGTTATAATTATTGCTGTCCTGTTTGCACCAACTGTCACCATCCCCTGCCATCCCTACCATGGCCTTCGTCACACCAGGTACTGAATCTTCGGATACAATAATCTCATATGCTGGTGGTGGGTGAATGAGTAGGGAAAAAGCTCGAAATTAATTGCGTTATGGGAAAAAAGATGGAGAAAGTTTCGGAGGCAGGAGGTCGACGTGCTGCATCCAAGCTAACCAATCCTCAAAACTACCAACACATACATCCAATACAATACACAGTGAAAACTTTCTGGTGCAGCCTGATTGTGTGTCTAAACCCCATCTTATCCCTATCACTGTCGTTCCTGTGCATCCAACCACTCCACTCACGCAGCACCTCGAGCGTCAAGCCATATCTCAATCCCGCACATATCTCTCCCTGACACAAGACACGAGATCACCATGCCGCGCGCACTCCTCCATAAGGTGGAGGACAAGTATTTGCGGGGCACGGCTAGTCATTCAGTGGAAGAAACCATGAGGGAAGCGCTCGTGGCAGACAACATTTTGCCTGCGCCGCAGCGCAAGAATTTTATGAAGCTGTTTGGCAAGTTTTTGGAGTTCCGATCCCGCCCACCCATTGATTGGACGCAAGTCGAGCCTGTGGAGCCCACAAAGTTGATGGACTGGGAAGCATTGCCTGAATGCCCGGAAGACCAGGCAGTGCGGCACGAGCTTTTGGACAAGCTGGTCATCCTCAAGTTGAACGGTGGCTTGGGTACCACAATGGGGTGCACCTTGCCTAAGTCAGCGATTGAAGTGCGACAAGAGATGACATTTTTAGACATGACGGTGCGACAAGTAGAATATTTGAATTCATTGTACGGGGTTGATGTACCGTTGCTACTTATGAACTCGTTCAAGACTGATGCCGTCACCTTACGGCTCCTTAACAAGTACCGGCAGCACAACCTGACCATTCACACCTTTATGCAGTCCTGCTTTCCCCGCATTGTCAAGGACACTTTGCAACCGTTGCCCCAAGGGCCATTCAACGAAGAAAATGAGGCAGATTGGTATCCACCAGGGCACGGGGATCTGTACCAAAGCCTCTTCCAATCAGGCTTGTTGGATAATCTGATTGAGCAGGGGAAAGAGTACATGTTTATCAGCAACGTAGACAACCTGGGAGCAACGGTTGATTTGAATTTGCTGTATTACATTGTTGATAACGATATCGAATTCTGCACGGGCGTTGTGGACCTGACCCGGGCTGATCAGGACGGAGGGGTGCTAACTGCCTACAAAGGCAAGCGCTTGGTGGTGGAGCTTTCCCAACTGCCCAAGCAGCATTTGGAAACGGTGGCCAAAAAATTCACGGCCTTCCATACCAACAACGTATGGATCAACCTCCGTGCCCTTCATGCCTTGCTTGTGGAAGAAAAGCTCTCCATTGACCTGGTCACGCACGAGCGCGTTGTGGACCGCCTCAAAATTCTCCAGCTCGAAACCACCATTGGCAGTGTCATTAAAGATTTCACGAAGGTCCTCACAATGAAAGTTCCCCGCTCCCGCTACCTCCCAGTTAAGTCCACGTCCGATCTCTTCCTTGTCCAATCTTCCCTCTACTCCGTGTCACGTGGAATGCTATTGCCCAACCCGGGGCGGCCATACGCGAAAGATAAAGTGCCTATCATAAAACTAGGCGAGCAATTTGTGCATATCCAGGATTATCTCGAACGGATTCCTCATGGCGTCCCCGATTTGGTGGCTCTGGAGCATTTGACAGTTGCGGGGGATGTGGTTTTCGGGGCGAACGTCACGTTGAAAGGGACGGTCATTATTGTGGCTAATGAGGGCTCGGTGATCATGATCCCGGATGGAACAGTATTGGAGGACAAGGTCGTTACGGGTAATTTGAGGATTTTAGACCATTGATCATATTCACTGAGTGGGGAGGGGAACACATATCAGAAGCATTAAAGTCACCGTATGTGTCGTGTGTCTGCGTGAGGAGAGGAGGGGCGCTTGATGCCATCGAGTGCTATTCTTTCATTTTACTGTTGTGTATCTGTGGCTATCGAATATATGCACATGGGGAGCACAAGCATACATCTGGCTGGAAGGAAGGGAAATGAATTCGGTTTCTTGTAAGGTACTTACAGCACATCCAATTTATCCATATTCACCATTTCAGCGCAGCACAGCCTTCTCCATCCTCTCTACTAGCGTCCCTTTTGCCCCCTCCTTTTCCCTCACATTTCCTCCATCAGCCCCGTTCCTTCCTCAAAGTTATCAACCGGCTTATGCTGCTGACCCCTCCCCATCTTGTCATCGACCAGCCTATCTCCGATTTCACCCTCCTCGAACTCCAACCCTTTCCCCTCCACGTTCTCGATTCCCCCCTCTTCCTCACCCTCTTCTTCCAGCTCTCCCTCCGCCTCCAACCACTCCTGTTCCTCCGTCAGCATTGGGTGCACGACCGCATGCACCCCCTCAGCAGCCACAACATCAAAGGGCTTTACTGGCTGAAAGTGAGTGAATACATTGTCAAACGTCCTCCCCACCATCGCTTGAGTCCTGCCGTGGATAGAGGTCGCAGATTCGTACAAGCACATGTCTCCGGCCACCATCTCAATAAAGTGCCGTCTCCCCTCGTGATCGAGAATTTGCAAGGGCCAGACTTTATCCACGTCCTGCCCGAGATTCAGGATAGCCGAGACAATGTGTGTGGCGCCAATGTCGACGTGATCGCGCAAGACGCTCCCGTTGTAGTAGCGGCGGATGCCGTACGTGCTGGTGGGATCCAGCTTCTCTCCGCCTATCCATGACTCCAAAATAGGTTTAATGGTGCCAAACACGAGCTCGCGCATTTCGTGATCAAGTGCGACAACCGTTGTCATGCTCTCGTAGAAGTTTACGTGCAGATCATCCTCATTCCAGCCTTCGTCCACGCGCTTGCCTTCGTTCTGCTCAAGGAACTCTTGAAGGTGCCGGAGCAAGTTGGCGGGAATACGCAGCTTTCTAAAACCCACGTCTGTAAACGTCCGCACATTAGGGGGCTGTGCTTCATTTTGCTTGAGGCGAGATATATTGGTCCTGAGACGGCCTCTCCACACCTTCACTTGATGGTCTGTCAGCTGCAACACCTCTGTGTCTGCTAGCCCCGCCAAGAGATCGGAGATGACGATTGGCTTGCTACCGTCCGTAATCACCGCACGGGCCATCAAACGCATATTGTTCTCCACATCCCGAAAAATCAGTGTATGGCTTAAGAAGGAGCCAAAGCTCTGTTCTTGCCCGGGGACGAGCTCCATGATGCTAACCTCCCTTGGCTGTCCATCCCACGACTCCCAATAAACATTGACAGGTTTCTCCAAGTCGTTTCGAATTTTGACATTGGGTAAACGCTGCTTCTCCCAAAAGAAATCGTCCAATTCATGTCCACTTGTGGGTGTAAGCTTCGTGCCTTTTGCTTGCAAGGAATCACCCGCGGTGAAGTAAATGAAAGACTTGCAATCATGAATGTCGAAAAAGTCCATCAATTCATTGCTGGGAGTCTCCACAAGGACGTTAGCGAGCTCGTGCGTTGTGCTTGGCAAGTTAATAAAGTTGAAGGGAAAATCCAAGTCGTACAGGTCTTGGATGCACTGCTTGTTCGAAAACGAAACCAATGTGTTTTTCACCACCATGCCATTTGAATCCGTTATCCCTACAATCTCGAGGCCGGCCAGGGAATCTAAGCCCGTGAAGTAATGGATGGCTTGTGCCAGGGTGGGTAGGACTGCAAGGCCCAAAGCAAAAAAGACGCGGCCACGACTCATGTTGTCTGTGTGTGTCACACGAAAAAAAAACTTTCTCCTGCAATCAGGCACGCTTTCCTGCACTTACTTGCTCTATTTGTGCACCGTGCACCTGTGTGTTTTAGTAGTGTATGGGTTAGACGCCGGAGATGGCCGACGCGGGCGACAAATTAGTAGCCGTATACCGACAGCGAGGGGAAGGAATAGCGTGGATGTGTCACCGCCCGTGTTAGATGCGTCTGTGTGAGTCCTGAAAAGGTCGTATGACTCGGAGCTTCGAGTATGGACCATATGTTTTAAATGCTGCTGTGCTGCATTGCTTCTTTTGCACACTGCCGCGGCAGCATTCATGCAGACCCCACCAAGTGCCTGCACTAGCGCCCGAGGGTACTACCCTACCAACCCTACCCTATACCCTGCACCCTAATATATAGGCGCAGCGTTAGGCCACAAGCGCGGCGCATTGTGCGCTCGCCAAGTTCAAAACCTTCGGAAACAAAGGCCCGAAACGATTGTCATTTCTTCTTCTGTGAGACTACAATTGGTCATGACTTAGCCTCTTTCCAGGATTTTTTATTCATCAACATGCCTGGCGGAAGATGCCGTGAATGGTTGGAGAGGGAAAAATAGTTCAGTCACTATCATGCAGACCAACCTCCTAACCCCCCTTGTCTGTAGATGGCTTGTGGTCGGTAAATACCCTACTGGGTGTATAACTACTAACTCCCAGCAGACTCATTTAAATGAAATATAATCGTCCATTTTCTCTCTGTCTCTAATTGGTCGTTACTTTTATTTCTTTTTGTACAGATTTACAAGCGCTGCCCTGCTCCTGCTCGATTATACGACTTCCTCGTGCCTTTTACTTTTACTCTTTCGCATCTTCTAGCCCCCATTTCCACCATCAGTACCTCGCGCCGCTATCTCAGTTGCCAACTGGCCACAGGCGCTCGATTCCTCCCTTCCCCGTGGCGTCCTTACAAAGGTTGGCCATCCGCCCTGAGTCCGCACGTAAGCTTGAAAATTCAATATAGTGTCCCATTTCGAGGGTTTCCATCCATTCACCCCCGTATCATTGTACGGGATGAGATTAACTTTCACACTCTCTCTCCCAAATGGCCGTAGGAAATCCACCAACGCCTCCGCGTCGGCCAACGCATCATTTACACCGTCAATTAACGTACATTCGATAAAAATGTCTGTATCTCCCCTCTGGGCCATCACCTCCCTAAAAGCCTCCCGCAACTCGACCATCGTTGCACTAGTAGTAGGGACCAAGGCCCGCCTCATGACGTCTGTTGCTCCGTGGACAGACCAGGCGATTTTGGCCTTAGGCATGCCTAGGAAACGCCGGATGTGGGCGGGAGAAGGAGCGACTGTAGAGACGGTGACAAAGTTGGGAGAGAGAGCGAAGCCATGGGCGTCTGTCATGGCTTGGAGTGCCTGGGAGACGGCGTGGGGGTTGTTGAGAGGCTCGCCCATACCCTATTTGTTGTGTTTTCAGATGTGTCAGTGGAAAAGGAGGTGGGAGAGAAATAAGTGGTGGCCTGAGCGCAAAATGGGGATCGGATGATGTAAACAAAACATCCCGCACCCGAAGAGATTTTTATCAACTTAGATCGCCTGGTATTTAAATAGCACCACTCACCATAAAAACCACGTTTCGCACGTCGGGTAACCCGTCCTTCCTCGCCACCTGCAACGCTAACTGAAGCTGCATCAAGATTTCGTCAGCTTTTAGATGCCGAATGAATCCCATCATCCCCGTCAAACAAAACGCACATGCCTGCGCACAGCCCACCTGCGAGGAAACACAGACCGTGGAACGAGACGCCACAGTAGATGCAGAGGCTTTGCCATTGACAGTTTTCTCAGCGCTAGGGATTACCACGCTCTCTACCAAAAGCCCATCACGCAATCGAATCAAAAGCTTGACCGTACCACAGGGGCTACGTGTCGTCTCCGCTACGGTCCAATGCGGGACTTGGACACGTTCTTGCAGCAAATTCCGAGTTTTTCTCGTAATTCGTCCGTCGTAGAGGGAAGCGTCGGGGTCGGTTTGATATGGATCGAGGCCTTCCCGGACGGCGCGCCAGACCATGCGGGCCCTCCCCTTACCTCGCAAAACATCCTCCAAACCCGCCGTACCGAGCTCTAAGAGGGTCTGCTTTCTGGTTGATAGGAGATGGCGGTCGCCGTCGAGGATGGTGAGAGTCGAGGGCACAGGCGAGTGCGAAGGGCTGGAGCTGGTGGGGACGGCAGCAGTTGCGAGCGTGGCAAGAGGGCGCCTCCTATTGATACAAGCAGTGCCAGAGGAAAGAAATGGACGAGGCTTCACGAGGAAGGCCGTGGCGGAAGAGAGCAGCAAGAGCGCCATGAGCTTGCCCATGTTGCTCCGGTCCCTCGATGATGATGCTGATTTTTCGTCTCTTGTGACCTCCTGAGCGCTAAACTACCGCGCCTGTGCCGTGGAGGACAAGGTCACACTACGCTGCCTATGTCGAGGCGTGTGGGGAAGGCGTCCATCAATATCTACATCTGCATTTATCGTAACGAGAAAAGATGTAGCACGTCGATAGGTGGCGAGCCGGAGTCAGGTGATCAAGCACAATATGTGCATATAGTGCTCACGTACACAGCCATCATTGTCGACCCAAAATACATGCCACTCTTGCTTCTGTCGCCCCGTCTACTTATTTCCCTGTCAGCCGTCCTTTGACCTGTCTCTTATCATTTTTCCTCCGCCCCCTTAAACACCCACTCACACTCAACACAGACACGCCTAAAGAAGCTATGCTGACCCACATCGTCCGCACTGCCACCAAGCCGCCGGTGGCTGCCATGCTGTCGCCCTTGGCTTCGATACCCAGCATCAGCAGCTCCCTGGCCAGCAGCAGCAACGCTTACAGCGGCACCAAGAGGTGGGTGTCTTCTAAACCCGCCGCCCTACACCCGCGTTATGGGTTTTACGGCGGGGACCATGCAGGCCACTTGACGATGCACGCCACCACCATCCTCTGTGTACGCAAGGGCGACAAGGTGGTCATGATGGGTGACGGGCAAGTATCACAAGGGTCCACGGTGGTGAAGCCGAATGCGAAAAAGGTGCGGCGGATTGGAGAGGACATAATTGCTGGTTTTGCTGGCTCGACCGCTGACTGCTTCACGCTGATGGAGCGTCTGGAGCGGAAACTGGAGGAGCACCCAGGTCAGTTAACACGGGCATGCGTAGATTTAGCGAAAGCCTGGCGGACAGACAAGTACTTGCGGCGGTTGGAGGCGTCATTGTTGGTGGCGGATAAGAACGTGTCGTTTGAGATTACGGGACTGGGTGACGTGTTGGAGCCCAAGGATGGGATAATTGCCATTGGTTCCGGGGGTACATTTGCATTAGGTAAGTGGTTGTAGGTGGGATGATGCTTTTCTTTGGAGAGGAAGTGGTATAGAGATGTGGAGAGGAGGAGAGGAGTGGTGAGGTACTCTGACTTGTGGAAGACAAGCCACGCGAAGAAGAGCGTTTTACCCGGTTCATTCACATGAAGATATCATTTTCCCCCTTTAGGATGCTTGTATACTTTCTCAACCATAGACTTACACAGCCAAAGTCTTTCCCTCACTCTCCATCATTGCTGGTCAATATTATACCTGTCTCTTGTCCCGTCATTCGCGCGGCAATTGTTTTTTTGTTTTCAGCACCACTCCAACCATGTTGAAACGCCTATACACCAACTCATTTACAACAGCTGCGGCCAAAGCGTTACTGGACCGGGACGACATGGACGCTGAGCAAATCGCCCACAAAGCCATGTCCATTGCCGCCGATATCTGTGTCTACACAAACAACAACTTCGTCACCGAGGTTGTTGGAGGGGAGAAGGAGAACGAGGAGGAGAAGGCGGGAAAAGCAGGCTAGAAGTCATGAATATGAGAAAACAGAGGCTGTGAGATATATAACTTGGAGAAGGGAGGGAGGGAGCGGGGATGGAGGAAGGGGAGAAAGGTTGCGTTTGCTGGCTACATCCATGGACAAACAGCAAAGCTGCTAGGCACTCTCACCAGAAAGACTGAAAGAAAGACATGTTTTCGAAACGACAAGGGCTTTCACTTATCCTACTACCACTGGAGGTGACTCGCTTGCCTACATTCCTAAAATTATCGCGTGCCCTTAGCGAAACTCGTTTATCCTTTTCTTGTTCTTTTTCTAAGTTTTTTTTAATGAACTCTTCCAATCCCTGTCCATTTCCCACGCATAAACGCCCACCACACAGGGATGGTTGTCTTGTACTCTGGTTCCGAAATACTCTGTCCTGCACTTATTCTGACCGCCGCTCTCCTGTTTAATAATCGACACCACCACAGGCCGGCATCATCAGCAGACAGATGGAAGCAAGAAAAGCGGGCGGCACAATTCCATCACCAGTCTCCGGCAACCGAAGCAGCAGCAGCATCGTTAACATGAACGAGGACAAGGAGAATAAGTTGCCCGCGGCAACGGTGAAGCAGGTATGTAAATGTGGTTAGTGCAGGAGCTCTTGTCCTGTTTGTTTCTTTGGTGTGTACCCTCGGGGAGGGCTTTTTATGGCGCATGCCGAAGCGGGCCACCCTGTACCATGTCGTGCAGAGCAACACACACCTGGATGGGGTGCTTAGGTTTAGTGCACTTCGTTATCTCAAGGTTTGTGCGGCTCTGAGACATGTATGCCCGTCGACGAGAAAAACTTCAAACCCCCTCCCTCCTTATCCCGATGTTCCATGCCCCTGATCCATTTATACCCAACTCCCCCAAGTACAGAACGGCCAATCTGCCCAAGGCAAGCAAGTGCACCGCTATCATAAGTGCTGCAACCGCAACCATGGCCCCGCCGCAGGAAATCATGCGTTGCCGCCGGCAAGCCACATTGGGAGCACTACCGCTGCGGGTCATGGGAGCAGCACCGGCCTCAGTCTAGCCGACCTACAAGCAATGCCTCCCACCGAGCTCGCTCAACTCCAATTGGCCCTCCAGCGTAAGCTTGCCTTTCAACTGTCCGCACAGCAGGAGCAGTACGACCATAAGCAAAGTGTCGCCATCGATGCCACAAGCAGCAGCACAACAATCAACCCTGCCCCGCCCGCGGCGGGATCCACAATCGCATCACCAGCTGCTGCAGCAAGTGGTGGAGGAGGAGAAGGATGGCTACACTCGCCACTTGCCCTCGATGGTCAAGCAGCAGTAGCAGCATGCACGGCGGGAGGAAGCAGCAGTGGCAGCTGTAGCAGCAACGATGATTTAGCGTCACCGCCTCCGTCGATGGATATATTCGAAGCGGTCAAGTTGGGATTGATGAGCATTGTAAAGCGAGAGGTGCAAAGCCAAGAGGCAAAATTCAAGCAGCAGCAGCAGCAGCAGCAGCCGCAGCAAGAGCAGCCGCCACCGAGTAGTAATGGCTGTAGTAATTTGCGTACGTTCTTATCGCAGCGGGATGAGGACGGACACACGCTCATGCATTGGGCTGCCAAGCGAGGTGATTTGGATTTGGTTCGTTTCCTGACTGAGAAGGGTGCGCCACTGTTCGAGGCGAGCGCCGATAGCGTGGGGATGGAGCCTATCCATTGGGCAGTGACAGGGGGGCATCTGCCTGTGTTGCATTATTTGGTTAGTAAGGGTGCGGACCTTAATGCAAGGGATAAGCAACTATGCACTCCCTTGTTGATTGCCGCGCAGTATGGCCAGACGGAGCTGGTGGCATATTTGGTAAAGAATGGGGCTGATACGACGTTGTTGGACACAAATAACGATTCGGTAGGTAAAGGAGAGGGAGGGAGTAATGAAGGGGTGGGGTAGAAAGGCACATTTCACTCGTCTTCTTCCATGGCTCGGGGAAATAAAATGCCTTACTCTCTCTCCTTCACCCTCTCTTTTTCTTCAAAACAGAGCATGCACTGGGCCGCGTACAAAGGCGAGCTTTCCATCGTGCAGCTCCTCGATCACCTCGGGTTGCCCACGGACGACGTGGATGGGTATGGGCAGAGCCCCCTCCATCTCGCTGCCTTGCGGGGTAATTTACCTGTGGTTGAATACCTATTGCTAGACGCTGATTCGCAGACGGAACGAAAAGATAAAAACGGGAGTAGTCCCTATGATCTCGCAGTAAAAAAAGGACAGAGAAGCGTGGCGGCGTTCTTGCACAGTCGGGCTCAAGAGAAGTTTGCATGGAGGCAGTTGTTTTCGCTTCAACATTGGAGAGTTTGGTTGGTGCAGGGAGGAGGGAATGCCGAGAGGTCAAGCTGGCCGTTCTTTCTGGTGGTCGGGAGTAATGTGTGGGTGCATTTGATGTATCCTCTACGGTTTTTTACGGACAGGGGGTTGGGGGCACTGGTGGGCTATACGAGGTTGAACGCTTGGTGTGTCGCACTTCAGTTGAGTATGTGGGTGTTCTTTTTGTTGGCGTGGAAGTCGGATCCAGGCTGGATCGAGGGAGGAAGGGAGGGGAAGAGGCGGGAGTATGATGAGGCGCTGGAGACGTTTTCGAAGGAGGGGATGGAAAGGTTGTTGCAGGAGGCGGCTGAGAAGTCGAATTTTCAGCAGCAGCAACAGCAGCAGCAGCATACGTGTTTGCCGCCAACGGGAAATCACAAAGTGCCATTGCCGAATTTATGCCATTCGTGCCATGTCGTAAAACCGGTGAGATCAAAGCACTGTAGAGTGTGCCGGAGGTGCGTGCAGGTGTTCGACCACCACTGTCCATTCATCGGGAACTGTGTTGGGGTAGGCAATTATCGATGGTTTTTCCTCTATGTTGTTAATGTATTTTTAGGTGCATTGCTATTCATCACCACCTCGGTCATTTTTTTGAAGCACGCTGGGTTCGACTTGCTGGTGCTCGGGACTTTGTTGTACGTTCTGTCGTTTGCCGTGATGATAGGGGCGTTGGCCGTGTACCACGTGCAGTTGATTGCATTGAACTTGACCACGAATGAGCATCAGAACTATTGGAGGTACGATTATTTCAAGGATAATTTGACAGGGAGGAATCGTAATCCATTTGATAAGGGTGTGTGGCAGAACTTCTTGGCAAGGGTGGTGTATGGGGAGACGTATGAGGGCGGGGTGGGTGGAGATGCGGGGGGGAGACGGGAAAGGGAGGAGGGGGAGAGATTGTTGACGATAGTGTGAGCTTAGAAATGTAGGTTTGGAGCGACAGATAGGAGGGAGAGGAGGAATAGGGACGGAGAAGGCGCCATAAGAATCAGCGGAGAGAGTCGACAACAAATATTTTATAATTGAAGTCGAGAAAGCACACGTAACCACGTCTCATTCAATTTCTCCCGTCAGGTTGAATTTCATGTATTCATTCATCATCGTAGCTCCGATGTCTATCATATTTGCATCCTGGTGCCTTTTCGTCTTCTTCACCACAACACCAGTACATCTTCTGGGTGCCAAATCGGTCGGCGTTGTCGCTCCAGTCAGCCTTGCGTTTCGTGTCCCCAGAATAGTGCTTGGGGTGATACCTACAAGCGCGATCGTGATTCATTATCGGGTTAAAGTAGGTCTTACAATTTTTGCACAACTTTTCCGTGTTGACGGGTGTGGGGGAGGATGAGGCGGTGGCGATGCTGCTTGAGAGAGCCCACGACGAAGAGGCGGCGGAGGAGAAGGAAGACCAGGCCCTGGGCAGGCGGAAGTTCGAGCTACTTGGGGTAAGGACTGGCCCCAACGGGATCTGCAAAGCATTGAAGGGCTGTACTAAGAGGACACTGAGGAGGAGGTGAAGGAGGGGGACAACTTCGAGTCGTTTGGATTGCTGTGGCATCGTGATGTGATGATAAAATAGTGCGAGACAGAGGAGGTTCACTCGCCCACGGAGAGCTGGAGGCTGTAGCTCACCTCGCTGCTGTCTGCAGACGCTGTTTCTGTGTGATGTGGATGTAGCAGGCAATGAGGCTGAGGAAACGTACAAAATGCTGTGCGTACAGTTAGCTTTGACTTGGATTTGGGGAAAGACATGTGGGCGATTCGTTGTAGTGGTCGCCAATTGGGTCGTCGTTCGTGAGAAAAGTTCACATGGAACAGCAGTGATACTTCACAGGGCACGCCGACAACCGTCTGGATGAGACAAATATGCGTTGCGTTAGCTACGGATACATATTCTTTGTTGTTCCTTTCCCATTTTATTTTCATATTCGAACCATCTATTCCCTGTACTTTTCCGACATCCCGTTGTCCATTGATCACAGTATCTCGCGTATTAAAATCACAAAGACTTTTCCTGTCCTCTACTGCCTACATGTTCCTCCACTTCACGACCCCCCACTTCCCGCTGCACTACCTTTCCGCGGCTTCCCCCGCTGAATGTTTCGATGAATACGTACACCGATGGTGGTGAAGCAAATCATCGCCCCCACAAAACTCGGCCAGGCCATGGGGTGCGCAAAAATGAGGCAGGACAAGATCATACTCAGCATCTGCCGAATCGTCATCATGATGGTGAATATAATCGCCCCAAACTGTTTGATCGTGTAGAAAATAAACAATTGACCCGTGGCCGATGAAAGGGAGAGGAGGAAAACATGTTGCGCCGCGTCGGGATGTCGAAGAATGAAGGCCCACGACGTCCCCCCCTGGCCGGTCTGCAGCAAAGAGGCACCAGTAAAAACAATTGAGCACAAATTGATACCCAGCATCATCTGGAACTGCGAGACATGGAACTTCTTGAACACCTTATCCTGCCATTGACTCGTGAAGGAGTCACATGTCAAGTATAGGGCCAAAAGGAAGTACCCTAGGATTGAATCGGATCCTCCCTCGTGCCCTGCCTTCGGAGCTTTCTCATTCAGAGAAAAAATTGTCACTCCCAACGTGATAAACGCCGCCTCCGCGTACTCCCTCCACGGGTACGACTTCCGGTGCAATAGCCTCCCCACCAGCATGACCGGAATAATCTTACTCGATTTGGACAGCACTTGCGTGGGAAAGGATATGTACTTCAACGCTTCATACTGAGCCCAACTGCTCAAAATGTTACTCAGCGACGCGGGGGCATACTGTAACAACGGCGCCTTCAACCCCCGTGAGGCGCACGATCCACTCACCGACGCGGATGATGCCCCTGTCCCTTCCTCTTGACCGAACCAGGGCCAGTAGACAATGGCGGCGGCCAGGAATAGGGCGAGGAACCTGTTGCCGAACACCAAAAAGGCGGACGAAGGGAAGAATTCCGCGTCGTCCCCCTCGCCATATGCCTTAGTGACGATTCGTTCTTGCACCAGTCCCCAAGTTATGTACGAGGCTTGGAGCCCCACAAAACAGGCAACCATACGGATGGCCTTGCCCCTCATGCTGTCCTCCGTGCCGGTGCTACTGCTGCTCCCCCCCAACACCATCCCTGCCTTGCCATGACTCTTGGATGTGTCTCCGCTATGTGCGCCACTTCCCGTCGCTGGGGGCGGTGTCAAGGAAGCTAGAAGCCTTTCTTTCTCAAAATCCCGTTCCAAGCCACCCGCGCTGCCCGTCTCCATGTCCCCATGGGTCATTTCCACGTTGGACGACATGTCACCCCTTGAAGTCGTCGAGGGAGAGGAAACGAAACTAAAGGAAGAGAACCAGTCACCGCGCGAGCCACCACCTTGGCCACGCACAGTGCGGCGAGGGCTCACCGTTGTGGAAATCGTCCTTCCTGTGTGGTGCGCAATGTGGTGTTGTGGTGTGGGTGCGGTACATGAGGGAGAGGACCATAAAATTCAAATTTGATTAAGCAAATTGCTTGCGGTCTGACCTTGCGGCCCGAAGCCTCGTGGCCCCAGAGTCCATTTATGAGTATGAAATTATGACGAGAGAGTGCAAACACGCATGCGCGTAGCATGCACGGGGGTGTGAAACATCTGTGTGGATCCACACGTGGATGGACGCCTCGCGTAGACCCATGCGCACGTGCACTCCAGGTGGACGTGGCACATCATGATGCCCCGCCCCGGGAACGACAGTAGGACCTAGGGCCACGGTCCTCACATGGACGAGCTTGAGTCAAGAAGAAGAAGGACAAGAGCCAGTACTCATGTCGAGTCTGTAGGGTCTCTGCTGTTGGAATGCTTTTCCACCAACATTTCCCGACTTATCAGCACCGTTCCCTCTCCCAACCCACAACCCCCACAGCCTCGCGCACAAGACGAAGAATGACAGCGGGTACAAGAAGACTCTTGCAACCCCAAGCAGTATCTCTTTTCCTCCTCTGTCTCGCCACTCTTTCTTACCTGCAAACAATTCACGGCTTCTCCGCCCGAGTTCACCAGCAAGTTATGTCCTCCTCCAACCGACTCAAGGCTGCCGGGGGCGCTCCCTCCTCCAGCTCTAGCCCTACCCCATCATCCCGCCTCCTTTCCTCCTCTTTACCATCATCGATCTCGCAAAAGAAAGCCTCACCAGTAACCTCTCGCCCTCCCTCCACGCCCACCAAGAAGCTCCGTCCCCCCGTCCCCCTCCCCGAGCAAGACCAAATCTACGCCCGCTCTCTCCTTCCGCCAAAACATAAACCCACCACCCTTATCATCTCTGATGAAAAACGAGGCCTATGGGTCTTCGAGCAGCCCTTTGTATTGGGTGTGGTGGATGTTAAAAACCGGATGAGTGTGTTGCGTCTCTCCAATGGGGGTTTCGCGATTTATTCCCCCTTGGCCGCCACGCCTGAATGCATCGCAATGCTCCAAAATCTGATTAAAGACGAGAAACTATCGTTAAAATCAGCGTGGTTCTTGGTGCCGAGCTCATTTCCTGAGCATCATGAGAGTCTGATCACCTGGAGGGAGGTCTTTCCGGAAGCACGTGTGGTATCAGTTCACCCGAGAATTAATGTTATTGCCGAGCATCTGTTTGAGGGGTCGGGGGCGGGAGGTGCGGGGGAGCAGTTACCGGTGGAGCTGCGGGAGGATTTAGGTGTGGGGGTCTTGCAGACTCTATTGTTGAGGGAATTGATTGTGTGTCACAAGCCGAGTCGGACGTTGCTTGTTTCGGATAGTGGCTTTTATATCAATGAGGAATATTCAACTAGTCTGACAAAGGGGATGACCAAGTTACAGGGAATTTATGATAGGTTTGTGACCCCTCCCTTTTTCCGGCTGGGCACGGATAGGAAGGAGGGACGGGCATTGTATGGGAAGATTAAGGAGTGGGAATTTGATAAGATCGTGACATGTCATGCGGAGCTTGTGCCGGAAGGGGAGGGGAAGGAGGCGTTCGTGGAGGGGTACAAGCATCTAGCGTAAGAAGGGATAAGGATGGGAGAAAAGGAAGGCAAATGTAGCATGGAGAATGCTGACTTAAATTGGTGACAGAAAGAAAAGATTGTATTTTAGATGACCGGTAGGCTGCGCCGTCTGAAACTGGCGCGAAAAAGAAAGAAAGTGATGCGTGAGCGAGGCCGGTGCACAACAAGAACGGCATTTACTCTTGATCTTTTATAACCCCTGCCGCCCGCCGCAACTGAATCAGCTTGAAAATTGGAGAGAAAAATGGAGGGAAAACGCAAGCCTCATACTCCGCATTCACAAGTTAGTCATTTGTCTCCCTGTGCCTCGTTCCTTTGCTTTATCAGCTTTCTTTTTCTGGCTGGCCGCTGGATTGTGTTTCAGCGCCTCCCTTGCCATGCATGTCGCTCACATACACGTGGTTCCACTTTCGTTTTACTCACACATACACACACGACCAGGAATCTATATCCTCAGGGCTATAGGTCATCGCTCAACCCTTACCGGCATGCGCTTCTGTCCCGCTTCCTGCCTTGAGCCCGCGCAAGCAGCCATGTGATGGCCGAAGCTCTTTCTTTTCCTTTTATTGTGTCTTAGAGGTGGTAATGGCGGTGGTGGTGGTTGTGCTGCTGTTGTTGCTGCTGTTGTCGCTGCTGCTTCCGCTATGACAGCTTTTGCATTTTTTCCACCTTCTTCCACTCCCCCTTTCTCCCCCTCTCAATTTCTTTGTGTCTTCTTATCAATATGCACACCAAACGTCTCCATCTACTCTCAGCTTACGCTCTTCTCATTGATCTGCTATACATCCACCCACCCTCCCTCCCTCCCCTTCATGGTCCCAACCCATTCGCCCTCCTCACAAGCGTGTAAAACTGACTGGCCCTGAAAAAACACACACCCCACACCAACGAATATAAGAAGCAACTTAGGCTCACCATATAGATCAACTCCCCCCTATCCATCTGCTGGTACTCCACATCCCCTCCTCCATCACTGTCTCCCCCTCCTGCGTCCGTCCCATTCGAGGGGGAGTCCGGCGGATTCGAAGAAGGCGTCGGGCCAACGTCCACGTCGTAGCCACTGGTGACACTATTAATGGCCCATATGATCCTTGTCGCCATCCAGGCTGTTCCTACGACCAGGAGACCGTAGAGGTAGATCTTGCTTGATTGCAGCTGGAGGGTGTTGGCGCTGTAGAGAGAAGAAGGGGAAATAGAGGAGTACATTACTTTGAGTGAGTCAAATCACACTTTCTTGGTTCCATTTCTCCCTCCCTCCCTCCCTTACTTCCTCACTCCCTTCCTTCCTTCCTCCCTTCTCACCTCCTTATCCCAACCAAGCCCACATAAAGCCCCAAGATGTTCATCATCACTTGCAAAACGAACACCGCGCCTATTTCTTCCGCTCCTTTCTCTTCCGACACCCCATCATCATCATCATCCCCTCCAGGAATGGGCGGCACCTCCCCTCCCCTTCCCTCCGTTCCTCCTCCCATACTCCAGCTTGCCACCAGCTGCAACGACAGCAACAACAATTGCATCGCACATATCGCCACTAGGCACGACGAGAACAATTTCACTGAATGTGTGCTTCGAAGGAGTTCTGGATCACCAAAACTACTTGGCAGTCCAAATGGATTTAAGTGGGTACCAGGCCCAATCGCCACGCCTCCCTCTCCTCCATTAGCGCCAGGAGCGCCTGGACCCACGATGCTGGCGATGCTACCGGGAGCCCCGGGAGGGGGAGGGGGAGGACGGGCGAAGAGATGGATGACACATCCGGGTTGAATGTTACAGGATTGGAGGGTTTGTTGGTCTTGAAGCATGCGACCGGCAAAGATGAGGCGTTGCTGAGGGGGCGGGACGCCGGCGACGGTTTGGACCTTGAGTTTCAAGGCGCCGATGGTGGAGGCGGGGCTGTCGCCATCGAGGGAGTGTTCGTGGCCTTGGGTGTCCAGGATTCGGATCGGATATTGGAATAGATCGGGGTTGACGGAAGCGGCAGGAGCACCGGGGGGAGGAGAAGAAGAGGACGTAGTCGACGAGGCGGCAATGGGAGAGGGGGCGACTGTGGCGGTGGGAATGGCCGGGGAGTTGATGACTGTGGGGTGTGTCAGAGACATGAGAGGAGTTGAGTGCGCAGTTTAACAGTGAGGCACGCATATCTTTTCCTTTTTTTCTCCTTCTCCTCCTCCTTATCATTCTTGCGACCTTTCTCTTTACCTTGTGACCCTCCTTCAGCACCTGCGGGGGCCTCTACATCGACATAGTGCTCCTCGGACAGGGCGCTATAACCTTGGCGCGACGACATGATCTCCCCTCTCACTACTTATCGTATTGTAATGCTAGTGGTGCTGACAACGTTTTTTGTTCTCGTTGACACTGCAGAGCCGTCGTGAACCTCGTCCCCAGAGGCGCCGTGCGATGGGCGGAAACGGTGTCGTGGGCTACCAGCAGGAGGGCGTCCCCTTGCGCTTGCGGACGCTGCTGTCTGTGGGGGTAGGGGATATAAAGTATGAAAAGGATGTCAACATAAGATGTGTAGAAGCTACCATGCAATAGGCGACCCAAGATGCTATGATAATGGAAGGCATTTTGAAGACGCTCCTCCTTGCCTGCCTGTCTGTGCACTGCACTGCAACTGAAAATATTTTTATGGCGACGCAATTGCCTGCCTTGCTCTAGCTATCCCACATCCACTTGCACAACCATGACACGTGGACAAGAAGCACGAGCACGAGCTGCAGCACCATGTTGTCGCCTTCCATGTGCGACTGGGCTTTCTTTTTTAAAAACGGGGCCTAAACACTCCCCGCGGCCACTTTTATCTCCCCATGATGCATCATCGTCTCACATCTGCCGAGGCGAGATGAAGCCGCATGGCCGAGCTCCCTGTGTTTTGACCCACACACCCTTTTACAAGCATACATTGCCAGCTCGGCTCCATCTTCACTTTTGTCCCTGCATCGGGACACACACATTTCCCCCTCCACATAGCTACACAGCATCGTTGTCTTCACCTCCTCGTTGTAGCCTCCCCTGCCTATGTCGGTACCCGCGGCCGACCCAGGGCTTAATTTCCACCCGCTTGGAATATTGTAGTCCGTTCGCCCCCCTGGTCGCAAAATCACTCTCTCTCCTACGGTATCATGACTGCAACAGCGGGAGATCCACCCGAGCAACAACCCACGTCTCTGGTGTTCGATGGATGGAAATCTGGCCGCTTAAGTACCAGCGGCACCAACAGCACCAGCGGTGCATATAACAGCTGGAACTCCTCTCCTTCGTCCGCCTCCTTGTCCACATTACCTTCCATGCCTCCCACCATCACACCGCAGCAGCTGGCGGTGCAAGGCTATGCCGTCTTCAAAGCTCAACAAACCACGCAACAAACAACCGAGTACCTCAACGAGGAACGCCACCGGCAACCCTTCGCCCCCATCAGGGCCCCGTACGAGAATGTCCCGATCACCTGGCGTCTGAAAGAGCGGATGAAAACCGTGAGTGTTGCCTTGGTCTTGTGCCTCAACATTGGTACGGACCCCCCAGACGTGGTAAAAGTCACCCCTTGTGCGCGCGTCGAGTGCTGGTTTGATCCCCGCACCACCAGCAAGACCAAGGCCATCGAAACGATCGGCAACAACCTTCAACAGCAATACGAACGCTGGCAAGCCCGTGCAAAATACAAACAAGCCCTAGATCCAACCATGGAGGACGTGAAAAAGCTCTGTGCGTCTCTCCGACGAAATGCGAAGACAGACCGCCTCCTCTTCCACTACAACGGCCACGGGGTCCCCCGGCCGACCTCTGCGGGAGAAATCTGGGTTTTCAACAAAACTTACACTCAGTATATCCCTCTTTCCATCTACGATTTGCGTGCCTGGGTGGGAATGCCGTCTATCTACGTCCTGGACTGCTCCGGCGCTGGGATCCTCCTCCCCCACTTCCTCCAAACCCCCGTCATGCCAGCTTCTTCCTCCTCTTCTTCCGCGTCGCGTGGAGGGACTGCTGGAGGGCTCGATGGGCCACCCAATGCTCCATCCTCCTCCTCAACAGGGGTAGGAGGCGCCAGTAGCAGCAGCAGTAGCAGCACCACCAGCCACCAGAGGGATTGCATCGTCCTGGCCCCTTGCGCCGCCAATGAGCTCTTACCGACCAACGCAAAGTTTCCCGCTGATTTGTTCACGGCGTGCTTGACCACTCCGATTCTGATTGCCTTGCGTTGGTTCATTGTGCAGAACCCTCTTAGCATGGGTGACGTTGACGTTGGGTTTGTCGACCACATCCCAGGGAAACTGAATGACAGGAAGACACCTTTGGGGGAATTGAATTGGATTTTTACCGCTATCACTGATACGATTGCTTGGAATACTTTGCCTTCTCCCGTGTTTCAGAGGCTTTTCAGGCAAGATTTGCTGGTGGCGTCCCTGTTCCGGAATTTCCTGTTGGCCGACCGAATCCTGAGGTCGTTCAACTGTACCCCGACCTCCATCCCGCGTCTGGTCTCGACGGCACAACACCCGTTATGGCAAGCATGGGACCTTGCCGCTGAATCTTGCTTATCACAACTCCTGGGTGACCGTAACCCCATCTTCCCCTCCATGGGCTCGTCAGAAGCCCGCCTGGTCTCTTCTGTTACCTCTGTCCCCGGTATGCTCTCCTCCACCTCTTCCTCCTCCTCCTTCTCATCACCCTCCCCCTCCGGCCCTGCTTCCTCCTCCAGTGCTGCCAACAATACCTCCTTGTCATCCACTGGTACCTGCTCCTCCACCACCACTGTCTCGTCCATCCCCTTTTTCGCCGACCAACTCACTGCCTTTGAAGTGTGGCTCGAATTCACCACCGCCTCCCCAACCGGCGCGCCCCCTCCTAAATCCCCCGAGCAACTTCCCGTCGTCCTTCAAGTCCTCCTCTCCCAAGCCCATCGCCTTCGAGCCCTCCTTCTTCTTCGCCGTTTCCTGGACCTGGGCCCTTGGGCCGTCAACCTCGCTCTCTCCGTCGGCATTTTCCCTTATGTCTTGAAGTTACTACAAAGCCCCGCGCCAGAGCTACGACAGGTCCTGGTGTGTACATGGGCACGAATTTTGGCGTTTGATCCTTCATGTCGTTCGGATTTGGTGAAGGACAATGCATATTTGTACTTTATTGGGCATTTGGGGAGGGGAGAGGTGGAGCCTGAACAGAGGGTGTTGGCTGCGTTTGTCATGAGTGTGATAATGGATGACTCGAGGTCGGGGCAGAGGGATTGTTTGAAGAAGGGTGTGCATAAGACATTTGCACAATTTCTGTTCGCGAGGGAGACAGAGGGAATGCCCATGTTTCGACGGTGGTTATGTTTCTGTTTGGGAAAGCTGGCCTTCGACCATGTGGAAGGGAAGAATGCCTGTTTGAGGGAAGATGTGCATTTGCAGTTGTTTGGTTTGTTGTCTTCCCCTTGGGTGGAGGTAAGGGCAGCGGCAATTTATGCACTCGGGACGATGTTGGGGAGTGGAGGGGGGAACCCGGGGGGCAAGGGAGGAGAGGAGGAATGGCGGGGCGGTCACCCACTTGTGCCGGTGTTCGTTTTATGAGATTTTTAA
>Ga0160420_100084_pt1 | contig 56023 bp, 46 predicted proteins | sample CelAP2metagpilot_FD_108197 | JGI IMG/M metagenome (GOLD analysis project Ga0160420, IMG submission 108197) | Phycosphere-associated microbial communities from algal ponds in Kailua-Kona, Hawaii, USA - Cellana AP2-5-5 metagenome pilot | ecosystem: Engineered > Artificial ecosystem > Aquaculture >...
CAACAACAACAACAACAACAACAACAACAACAACAACAACAACAACAACAACAACAACAACAACAACAACAACAACTACGACAACGACGACGACAACATCAGCAACAGCAACACCAATAATGATGTAAACGATGTTGGCAAGGAGAGAAGCAGCAGTGTTAATGCAGGCATTGTGGACGGGAAAGGAGCAGAGGGGTTGTTGAATGCAGGCTTGAAGCAGCAGCAGCAGCAGCAGTCTCTGTTGGTGCCAGAAATGGTTGGGGGGGGTAGGGAAGATGGTCAGACCAAGGTCATGGATGAAAGCAATCTGGTGGACCACCAAGACGGGCTTGCTTCCTCCTTATCCGCTTCGGAGGGGACGCTTCTTCAAGACAGCGCTTCTACAACCTCTTCCTCCTCCTCTTCCTCAAGCCTGTCCTCCTCGTCCTCCTCGCCCTCTGCCTCCATGTCCTCCTCTTTGTCAGGCACAAGACTCACCAGCACCATCATTCGCCCCTCAAGTGTGTCAGCACCAGTACCCATGACCTCATCCCCTACTAGCTCCTCCCCTCATTCCTCATTCTCACCCTTACAGCTCCGTCTCTGCTTAGACGGCTGTGGGACTGGGGGCCGAGGAAGACCTTACCCTGAGGATAGCCTTGAAATGAAACGCGATGCAATCAATCAAATGTATAATCGGCTGACGGGTGCGCGGCATGGAGAAGGGGTCGGAGAGAAGGGAGGAGCTGCTGTTGCTGCTGCTAGTGGAGGAGGAGGAGGAAGAAGGGAGGGAAGAAGGGTGGAAGGGTTGACTGTTGAGGAGTTTGGAGAGTTTACAAAGACGTTTTGTCGCCTGCCCGGATTTTTCCAGACGATTTTGTTTACGCGGGTGGCGGCCTTGTATAAGGGGGCTTCGAAGGAGAGAGGGAAGGCGACGGCAACAGCAACAGCAGCATCAGCCGCAGCACCAGCAGAGGGAGGAAAGGTGAGGGATGGGACATCCCCGGCCTCGAGGTCAAGGACGAGAGTAGCAACGTCGAGCGTTGAGCTGGACGCCTCTCCTCCTTCCACCCAAATGGCAGGCGCTGCCATCGATGGCGACGACACCGTGCCCTCCCCCTCTGCCTCCTCTTCTACTTCCTCGCCCCCACTTGCAGCGGCGGCAGAAGTATTGCCTCTATCCCTTTCCCTAGACACACTCCTTCGGTTTTGGGAAAAGGAGATGGCCCCCTATGACGCCACTGACCGTTTGTTTCGTCTATTGAAACAGCCGGGGGCGAGCTACATCGTCAAGGAAGATCTCTTCCCCTTCCTGCGTCGCTTGCTCGAGACGCACCCAGGGCTGGAGTTTTTGAGGACCCACCCGGATTTCCAACAAAAATATGCCTTGACGGTGGCGGCACGGATCTTCTACACGCTCAACAGGGCGGGAACTGGCAAGATCAGCGCGAAGGAATTGAGGCGGTCGGGTTTGTTGGCTGCGATGCGGTTCGTGGACGAGAACGAGGACATCAACAAGGAGACGGCGTTTTTCTCGTATGAGCATTTTTATGTCCTGTACTGCCGGTTTTGGGAGCTCGATACGGATCGGGATGGCTTTTTGTCGAGAGAGGATCTGTTGAAGTACGGGGACCATTCCTTGAGTAATGCGATCGTGGACCGCATTTTTGAGGTGGGAACGAGGCCGTTTGAGGATGGGCTGGGGGGGAAGAGGGTGGTGAGGGAGAGAGAGAAGATGCTGTACGAGGACTTCATATTTTTCATGCTTTCGGAGGAGGATAAGGGCAATGAGGCGAGTTTGAGGTACTGGTTTCATTGCGTGGATGTGGATGGGGATGGAAGATTATCGTTTCAGGACATGCGATATTTTTACAACATCCAGCTGCAGCGGATGGAGTGGCTGGGCCATGAGCTGGTGCCCTTTGAAGACGTGTTGTGCCAGATGCTTGACATGCTGAAACCAACGCGTGATTTGTCTCGTTGTCGCCAACACCCTCACCTCGCCGCCGTTGCTGCTGCATCTGCGCCCGCTGGCGCTGTTGAACCTGTTTGCCCTGTGGGTGCGACGGCTGCTGGAGGAAACACCCTGCCTCCTGTTGCAGCAGCAGCTGCTGCTGCCGGGGGTGGAAGGCGGCCCTCACCGATGGAGGCCTCACCTTCCTTGGTGGCGGCGGCTGCGGCGGCATTTGCGCAGGAGGAAGAGGTGAGGGTGGGAGGGTTGCATATTGAGGATTTTCTGTTACCTGACAAGATAAAGATTGCGGGGGTATTTTTTGATGCGTTGTTCAATCTGAATAAGTTTTTGGCGTTCGAACAGCGAGACCCATTCGGGGATCGACAGAAGAGGGAAGACCCATTTGAGTGTGATTGGGAGAGATTCGCATATAAGGATTATCAGAGCCTGGCAATGGAGACAGAGGACGAGGAGGAGATAGGAGGGGGGAGTGGAGGGGGTGAAGAGGTGTTTTCGGAGGAGGTGGAGGATAGGCAACTAGTTACGAGGATGGAGGTGGAGGGTGAGGACGAGGAAGGGGGGGAGGAAGAGGATGACGACGACGACGACGATGATGGAACAGTGGTGACGATTTCAGCGGATGCCATGGCGGCAGCTGAGGGAATTGTGGGGCCTGAGGGAGAGGGCAAGGGAGGGAGCCGTACGATCGAGATTGATGCCGCTCCTGCTACAGCAAAGTCGTTCCTGAGAGACAGCAACGGTAGTGTGAAGGGTCTAGGGAATGGGGATGTGACGATGGAGGAAGGTGCTGATGAGACAAACACAGGGTTTTGAGATCGGGTAGGAGCAGGGGAGAATGGAGAAATAGTGAATGATAAATCTGTAGTTTGAGATTGTCGTAACGACATGAAATGAATGATCGGGAGTGAGTGAATGACCGAGAATGACTGACGGAAGAAAGAGTAGATAGGACGTGGAGGTAGTAGGATGTGGTGAAGAGGGAGATGAGATTTTGATTTTTCCCCATTCCCTGAGTGTTTAATCAGTGAATGCATGCAGGGAGGAAGGGATGATGAGGTAAATAAATTTACGGATTTTAGATCAGCACTACAACATGAAATGTGTGTGTGTGTGTGTGTGTGTGTGTGTGTGTGTGTGTGTGTGTGTACGTCCATGTCGAGGACGACGAGAAAGCTGTGAAGGAAGCACAGCAAGAGGCAGCAAGAAGAAAACGAATGGAAAGAGAGAGAAGGAGAGAAAAAATGCGCAGAGCTCGCATGCGGAGTGATATATCACTTCAGAACAAATTGAAGAGGAAGACTCGCTCCTCAATGGAAGCCCCAGAAAAGGATATGGAAAGGAGAAGAGGAGAGGTTGGATCACAGATGCGCCTTTTTTATGAAAACGAATGGTCATTTATCGCGAGAGAGAAAAACGCAGAGTTATGATTGGGCATTTGCAAGGTGGACACGCCGGAGTTAAAGCACTAGGGATCCTCGTCGACCACTAAACACACTTCCTTCAGCGTACGAACCCCCCAATAAAGTAGACTTCATCAGGAGAGCAAGCGAGAGACTTAAATAAGATCAACAATCAGACACATAGATATAGATCATCATCAGAAGTAGCGGCAGTAGTAGCAGCGAGACACGCCTTCGGTGTGCCAAATCTTTCAAGCAGACTATACAACACTTCGTAAGAAAGAGCGGGAGACAAGCAAGAAGAAATGAAGAAAAAGAAATGCTAAAGACCTTTATCAAGCATTGACCTGTTTCCTTCCTAATACTCCCCCCCCCTGATCCATCTCATCCTCTTATTCCTCCCCCTCTTCCTTCTCCTCCTCCTCCTCCTCCTCCTCCTCCTCCTCGGGCGCCAGAAATACAGACCACAACAGTTTCGCCGCAATCTCCCCCCCCGGTCGGAAAGCGTAATATGTCAGCAACCGTTTATGATTCTCTAGCGCTTCCCGGCCTTTGTCGTCTCCCCTCGCCAGCGTGGCCAAAAGACGACCGGCCAGTGATGCCGCGGTCGAAACATCAAGCAATAGGATCAGAGAACGCACTAAACCAGGCACATGCTTTAAGAGACGTTCGATGACATCTTTTTGGCCATTACCATTGTCACGGAATCCTCTCTCCATACGGCCCTCTCTCAGCTCTTCTTCTGTCTCTCCCTCCATTTCCATGGTCGTTGCAATTGAAACAGAACACAGTGCCGCAAGAACTTCTAAGCTCAACCCCCGTACCTCGGCGTCCATCTCACCACCACCACCATTCTTTTGTTGGTGTTGTTGCTGTTGCTGCTCTTTCTTCCCACCAAGCATTACATATCGCAGGCGTTTTTTTCCTGCGGGCAATGTCGCAGCCGGCCCTGGGCCTTCCATGGAATCCAATCCGTGCAGAGGCACATAAAATAACTCATGCAGACGAACTAGAAAATCAGGAGAAGCAAGCCTAGCGACCAGTAGAGCGTTCGACTCATGTTCAGTCATCAATCGGGCTAAGAGTTCCAGGCAATAATGGACACCCTGTCGGTTTCCTGCACCTCCAGCAGTTGCAGCAGCACAAGCAGCACCAGCGGCAGGATAAGTCAACAAGTCCATCAAAAGCCATAATAATGACTGGATTACCCTGGTGAAGTCTTCTTGTTCGAAAGATAGGTTATGGAATTGAATGTACTGTGAGCGTATTCTTGCGGGGGCTAATAGCATGAGGCTATCTTCTGGCACGCTCTCCGCTGGCAGCGGCTCGTGCTCATCCAGCACAAGGCCAACCACGTTCAATCGGGAAGAAAGCGCCAAAAGTAAGTCAAAAACACATGTCCCGATCTTGCCCCCATTCCCTTTCCTGACTTTCTTGGTGCCACTGCTCTGTGGCCAGCGTCCACCCGTCGGGACGCTGTCGCCGTCTTGGTATGCGCAGGGCACGAGGCTGACGAGATGTGTGAGGGTGCGCGTGTGGCGGGCGATAATTTCCTCGTTTGCCACGATGTAAGAGAGGTTACGAAGTACTGACAGAAGCCCTAGCACAAACGGGCCGGGATCTTGCTGGGTGACGTGACGTTCGGCGATGTCCAGCCATGGAGGCGGAATCTTTGCGTTTTTGGCGTATGGTGGTCGATCGGTGGTATTGCTCTTTGCAGGGTGCGGCTGCACATGTGGTCCGTGTCCATTTTCATGACCAAACGGGTTGAAGGCTGGAGACAAGGCAGATTTTTGCTTCTTGCGCCAAGTCTGCAAAACGTGCAGCATGGGAGCGTTATACCGGTCCAAAGCGTCGGCAATGGCGTCGAGCAGCTCGGGGGCCGTGTTTTCCAGCAGAATCTCTAGCTCGCCATCCGCCGTTACCTCATTCAGAATGCTAATAGCACGCAGGTCGTTTGTATCTACTAAGGCCATCGAGCTCAAGGTTGCCGCGGCATCGTGGAGGTGCCTGATGCGGGGGTCGTTTTCGGCCGCTATGACAGAGGAAGAAGCGGCAGTAGTTGCAGTAGCATCAGCCGCCGCAAAAGTAGAAGGGAGGGCAGCAGCAGCAGGAGTAGGAGCAGGAACAGGCATATCGGTGGGACAGGAACGCTTGCAGCTGATGCTCCGGTTCACCATGGCTGCGATGCTGCAGTACGGAGAGTGCCTTCTTGATGGTGGTATTGCTAGCTTGTTTACTTGCCTTTTTACGGTACAGTTTGTTGCCTGATGCCGATAGCCATTGCTGGCGCTGCAGCCTCTCGGGTAGGCAGCCCGCACTGTGTTTGCATGTAGAGAGCGAGGATACACGAGGGACAGGTGAGTTTCTTCATGGCTGTAGGTGTGATAGCCAGCACGGCGGTGCGTCAGATGGTTCGTGGTATGGTCAGGCGCGGAAACAAGAGCAGGCTGAGAGAAGTATGCTCCCATGTCTGTGGCGACGACCCACTACCCCCCTCCCTGCACGAGGCCCTTTCTTCTTGGCTCAAAACATCCAGCGGCACATTTTCTTCTATAAGTATTGCAGATCCCATGACACAGCTGCTGCCACCGCAGCAGTTCCCCGTACTCAGCACTATGCTGTCTCTCCTCTCCTCTGTCGCCGCGGCCTACCTTCTGATGAATCGAAGCATATATATAAAAACATAAACCCGCACTCAGAGCGAGTGCTTAGATTATGAGAGCGTGAGAATGGCAGTACATATGTATATGTGTATATTAAATATAAGCCCGCATTAAGAGCAAGTGCTTAGTTTATGAGAGCGTGAGAATGGAAGGGTGTAAAGATCAAAAAAATGATGAGAGAGAGACAAGTTGCACTGGAGACTCGTGCATGTCGTCGGAATTCCTGGCCAGGTGGCAGATGCGGGAGCTTGGGATGTGAGACCTCGCCTTTGCCGCAACCCATGTGCTCCCAAGAGGCGCCTGGAGCTCCGCGGAATATTTAATGAGCCACAGCGGGGTGATATGGATGAGGAATTCGCCGTTTCTGATTTATAGAAGATTTCACATCTTCGGATTCAAAATTGCTCAGTCTGCGTGTGGGTTGGGCTCGCGTGAATTCTCCTGCGATGGTGATGTCCGGCGTGGGTCTCACAACCCTTATGCGCATGGCCACGTTGATGATCCTGTGCTAGTAATTTTTGCCGACAATAAATCACATGCGCTAGTTCTGCCGCAAGGTTGAGCATACAGGAGCTGAAGAAGTGTTAATACTGCTGCTGTTAGTGCTGCTGCTATTGCTGCTGTGGCCGTTGATTGAACGGACCCTGTCAAAGTTGCTTGGAAAACTCAGACAAGAATAGGGGGATGTATATGCAACATTTTATTGTTGGAAAGCTTTGCCCTCGTAGGCAATTTTTAGAGGACGTCAGGTTGCATGCGATAGTTCCAGGTTTGTAGGATAGCTTCGTAGAAAAGAACTAATGACGGGTCCATGCAGCCAGGCAGCCAGCTAGTGGACGATAGTGTCCGGTCAGGCTGCTGCCATGCCTTAACTCAAAAGCAATTGGCAGGAGGAGCGACGCGCGCTGCCGCGTTTTTTTCCCCTTGTAGACACGAAAGAATGCGTTGATTACTATTAGTAGCTCAAAATAGGAATCAATAATTTTGTTTCGTTGTAGGGGGAAACGGCGTTTTGTAGTGTCCTTAAACCTTGCATATATGGGCTGGCTTTCCTGTGTCTCATCTTCAATTTGCATACCCGGAATAAAGCCGGCTTGCCAACTAATGCATTCGCACTGCCTTGCAGTACCATGCCGACTACCGACGACCCTGTATATTTCAGTGTACACGCAGACAGGTATAACAGTGCGAGACGTGGTTGCTCCCCGTGGTCTCAATGTAAGCAAGGACCAGGAAGATGGGCGGCACTATCATTCCACGCTCTTTTCGGAACCCGATGTCATAACAATAGCTACAGCCTCCGGGCCTCATAAAACGCTCTTGAGGAGAGCTCATTTAGCTGATTTTATTGGGCGTTGTATTGATGCTATGCGCAAGAATGCGTGGGAATACTGTCGGGTGCTCCACCATCGTCGGGGGCCCGACGTTCCGCCCCGTTGTCAAATGTCACAAACGCGCATTTGGTCCGCGTCCCTTCGCATGCATTAGATTTCTGCCTCACGTGTGGCTAGTTTTTCATTGACTGGTGGTTATAACTTACAACGTCAAATGCGCAGCAACGAGCAACTCTACAGTGTCTGCACGTGCTTCTTTCGACAACACGCACACCACATCCGAATCAGACAGTGTGTTTTCATTCACCAATCTACAGGGCAACCAGTTTTACTTTCCTCACACAAGAACACATACACGCACATATATATATACACATAAACATGTACAAACAGATCCTTCTTCGCCCGTCCGCCCCGCCCGTTCGAAATGGTGTGGAAAGGCTTCCGCATGTCTCGGGACCCGCGTCTGGGCTCGACACAAACCTGGTGGACCAATGAGATAGCATTCACCTTTCTGTTTTTCCTGAATCTTCTCAACTACATCGATCGGGGCATCATCCCGGGGGCCTCTGAAGAATTCAGTGCCTTTGTCTCCGACTCACTCGATACGAACACCCCCGACTTGTACGTGGGCCTGCTTCAATCTGCATTCATCGTCGGATTTTCCTTGGCGGCCATCTGTTTTGGGCATGTCATTCATTTCGTTTCTCCCTTCAAAATGGTGGGTGGGGGGTTAGTCGTATGGATCCTCGCCGCGGCCTTGAGTGGGTTCGCGCGTCAGGTAGGCTCCTACCAATTGCTATGTGCAGCACGTATGCTGAGCGGGGTGGGCGAGGCGGGATTTCAGTGTGTGGCGCCCCCATTTATTTTAGACTTGGGGGGGGGGAGTGCAGGAAGGTGGATTGCGTTTTTTTACACGGCGATTCCGTTAGGGACTGCGATGGGATACCCGTGGGGGGCTTTATTTGCAGCATCGTCGTGGACGTGGTCAGGTGCGTTTTGGCTGGAGTCGTTGTTGATGAGTCCTTTTGCATTGGCTTGTTTTTTCTTGCCCTTTACGTGGCGTCCAGAGCGATTGCCAATTGAAAAGGAGGAGTATTTGGGGGTGGGGGAGGTGGATGAAGGGGAGCAGAGTGTTAAGGAAAAGGGAGGAGCAGCAGCAGTATTGGCTATATCAGTGGATAGGAACAGCAGCAGCATCTTAGTAGAGGGACAGCAGCAGCAGCAGCAGCAGCAGCAGCAGCAGCAGCAGCACGAAGAGGAAGAAGTTGTGGAGGAGGCGCGACACATGACCATTTTTCGGGAAGCGTGTATTGTTTTGCGTCGGCCCATTTTTTTATTGAATGCCTTTGGATACGCGGCGAATACGGGGATGATGATCGGGGTGTCCACATTTTCGAGCAAGATCTTCTTGGATTTCGGATTTTTCACCTCAGAGAGCAGTGCCTCGAGTGTGTTTGGGGTGGCGCTGTCTTTTGCTGGGATGGTCGGGACTCCTCTAGGAGGGATATTAGTGGATCGACGGCTGTTTAACTCGGAGGAGGCAAAGTTGGCGTTTTTGCTGCGGCAGAGTACGATCTTTGCGGCGCTTGGATGTTTCTGCTCGAGTCTAAGCTGTTTTTTGTATCAGCGGGAGCTATTTCTCTTCTTTTTCGTGATAGGTGCCCTATTGCTCTTTGTGTGCACTGCTTCGATTAATATGGCCACCATGCTCTCCGTCCCTCCAGCTAATCGCTCCTTTGCGATCGCCCTCTGCACTTTGATAATTCACGCGCTGGGCGACGTGCCTTCCCCTATCATCGTAGGCGCCATTTTGGATGCCATGGCCCCTGCCTGTGCAGCGGACCTGGAAAAAGACGGCGTCGTTTCTCCCGAATGTACAGCTCAAGTCCAGCAAGTGCGCCAAACCCTCTTTATAACATGCTTGTGGCTGCTGGTGGCCGTTATTTGTTGGGGTGTGGGGTGGATGGAGGCAACGCGGCAGTACCGCATGCACCATGCGGGGCACCACCATCCTTTGGAGGTGGATGGCGGGGGTAGTGATGAATACGCGGGCGAGGAGATGGGAACAAAGCAGCCGCTTTTGCCATTAACCAAGAAGACGGATTCGAGCAGCAGCGGCAGACAGACAATATGACATAAATGTAAATGTGCTAGTATATAGGTGTAGAGGACTAGAAGGAGAGGGAGAGCTATCAGCGGCAGGACTGCGGGGTATAATGGTGCGAAGCGCAGAGAAGAAATGAATGTGTTAAATGTGTGTATAATCTTTCACTGTTTGTTCTCTGAAAGTGTACTGAAAAAAATGAGAAATAAGAATAAAAAACAAAGAAAGAGATAAGAAAAAACAAATTAAAAAGCTCCGCAGGCTCAAGGGATGTCGCGAGGCCGGAAGACCAACAAGCAAGAGGTGGCAGAGGAGGGGGGCCAGGTATCTAGTCTGATGGAAGTTTTCTACAGACCATAACTTGCGACCAATGATGACATGGGGAATAGCTTTTGATACAGATGGACTTCGAATGGTGCGACACTTACCTCTCGCGGCGGAGAGGTCCAATCCCGCCTGCGTCGGCAGGGTCAGGGCCCTATACTGCACCACGTAGAATCCAAACCACTTCTAAATCATACACACGTTTTAAAATGTCCGTTCATCACATGCACTAATTTTTTTTTGCGGTTTTGTTATGTCTTTTTTTTGGTGACGTATGGATCGGCACGTCTTGTTCTTTGCCGCCATTTCGCTGAAGCCCTTGTGCCCGTGTCCGGGTGAAGAGATGAGGCGTAGGAGCATATTTCCATTCAAATTTGGTGGTTTGGATTACCAGTGGGTTATAGATGTAGGGTCGAGGGTGGGAAGTGGAGAGTTCAGAGGTCGAGCAGACAGGTCCTGCCAGGCTGCCTCCCTTACTCCTTTTCTGTGTCTGTGTCTACTGCCTATCACATTTTCTTGCCCTCGCCCTGCACTAGGGATTAACAGCGCTACTCTGAGCTCCGCAGACACTTGTGGAAATTAACACTGCGTCGGAAAACACAAGGCCCCTGATTTACTCTGTCTACGCTGCGCCTTTCCCAATTAATCACCACCCTTCCTTCTTCCCACACCTATCACAGGTCACAATGGAGCGCGAAGACCACAGTGGCAACCAATCTTTTCCGTCACCGACGGCAGCGGTACATATTTTAGATGTCCACGAGACGGCGGAGCGGTCCGCAGAGCTGGAACAGCTTTTGCGAAATGTGCCCTTTGAGGGCGAGGAGGCCTCCTTTTCCCGCCAGCAGCAGCAGCGGTACCACCATGAGCAGCAGCAGCAGCAACAGTACGAGGGACAACCAAATGAAAACCACGAAAAGAGAGGCACAACATTCGTTTCTGAGGCCGATTTGCCCATGCCCCGCATTTCCATTTCTACGTCGCCTTACGATCACGACGACGAGAAATGGGAGAAGGATGAGGAAAAGGAGGATGAAGACAACGGAGAAGAAAAAGAAGACGACAGAGAAAAGGAAGAAGAAGTAGGACAAGAAGAAGAAGGAGAAGAAGGAGAAGAAGGGGAAGAAGGGGAAGTTGTGTCGTTCATTGTCCGCAAGGCTCCGCGGGAGGCCACTGTAGCTGGTAATGAAGAGGATGAGGATGAGGACGATGACGACCATTACTTGATCAGTAGTAGTAGTAGCAACAGCAGTGGAAGTGATACCAGTCACTACTATGAAGAGGAGGAATCTTACGGCCGCAACAATGAGAAAGACGAAGACGAGGGAGGGGGAATGGATAACGACGAGGCGGCTTTCCACACACCTCGCACCTCCATGAAGGGCGCCTATGACGGCAGCAGGCAATTACACAGTCTTTCGGCTGATTGCTCCTCGAAAAAGCAGCTTTTCAGACATGCCCCTACCACCATCCAAGAAGAGGACGACACCTACTTCGACAACGAAGACGGAAACGGCAGCGAACAAAGCGAAAGCCCACCATCCATGCCCTCCTCCCCTTCTTCATCCTCCTTGCCCTTTGTTCTCCCCACCCACCTCCCCACGGACCCGGCTGAGCTCCAACTAATCGTGTCCGAACTTGCCATTGTCTCTCAAGCCTCCGAAGCAGAACGGCAACACCTCCTTCTCCAAGTCCGCGCCCTCCAATGTGAGGAAAGTCGGTTGCTTGTCCAGGTACAGGGCTTGGCCGCTCGAGAAAAAGAGCTCGAGGAACACCTGCTGCTGCTTTCGCAAGTCCAGCACAGCGAGGGTAGCTCTACTCAGCAACAGCAGGGCCAGGGAAGTGGTGGCATAGCCGGGGTGACTTTGAATTTGCTGAGGGGGCAGATGCTGGAGTCGGCTCGCTTGGAGTTGGCGGAGGTGAAGGCAGCATTAGAGGAAGCAAGACGAAACAATCTCCGTTTACTCGAAGAGAAGAACATGAGCAACAAAGAGTCTGAAACAATGGTTGATGCCCTAAAAGAAGAAATCTCGCGTCTAGCAACCCAACTGGCGAGCAAGACGATGCTTGCCTCTGCGAGTAAGAGGGAAGGGAAGGAGTGGGAGGCTCGCGCGCAGGCTGAGGCGTTGAGGGCAGATGCCTTGGTAGAAGAGATGAGGAAACTGAGGGCAGATTTACGGGGAGCTGAGAGGAAGGTGATGGAGAAGGACAGTAAGAGGTATGCAGCGGAATCTAGACTGGAGGAGGCGGAGGGGCGGGGGGAAGGTTTGGAGAGGCGGTTGCAGCAGACACAGGGGGAGCTGCTGGAGGCACAGGCGCAGTTGAGAAGCTTGGCGGGAGAGCTTGATGTGCAACGACGGGCAAAGGGAGTGGAGGATGCGAGGCAGGTGTTGGCTGGGCAGATGGATGCTTTGATAAGAGAACATCGGTCGGAGATAGCGGCGATGGAGGAGGAGGTGGAGCGGCTAGTGGCGGAGCTTGAGTTGGTTAGGGGGCAGGGTGATGCTGCTGCCGCTGAGAAACAGGAAAAGAGAGAGGAGGGAGGAGAGATGACGATGATGGTGATGGAGACGTCTGTGCGCTCTTCTCCTTGTGATAGTAGTAATGGTGGGGCCGATCTACACACGGGAGACTCGCTTCTTTCCCCCTCTCCATTTGATCTGGAGAGGGGTTTGGATGACCGAGCATTACTATCGCAGCGAAAGAGACACCAGCTCCAGACTGACCTGAGTGAATTTTTAGGAGAAATAAGCGAAGAGTTTGGAGAAGGGGAGAACAAGGTGGAGGGGGGAGAAATTGCCGGGGAGCGTTCCCACCGGGCATCATCCTTTTCGGCCGAGGAAGGGTTTAGAGGAGAAGTGGATGGATTTAGGGTACAGGAGGAGCAGCAGCAGATGCATGGAGAAAGGGGGGGGGAAGAGCAATGTCAGCGGCACCAGCACTTTTCCAATCAGCCAGAACTGGAGCTTCAGTTTTGGAAAGAGAAGGCTTGTGAATTGCAGAAGGAATGTAACGAGCTTCGGAATTCTACGGCCGTAGCTCGGGCACTTGATACAACTTCTGCTGCTGCTAGTGGTGTCGACGCTGACCCACAGGCGGTTAATGGCTTGCGGCGACGTATCCTTGAAGAGGAAGCCTTGCGCATTGCACAAGCAAAAAAAATGCGTGAGTTAGCAGCCAAAATTGGCGCGGGAGACGTAGATCTGGGTGGAGAAGAATTCCGACTCAGTGAGAGAGAGAGAGAGGGTGAGGGGGGGATGGAGCTTTCACTGGGCATGGAAGAAGTCTTGGACGCTGTGTCCCGATGGGCGGCGTTGTGGAAGGCGAGGGCATGGGAGGAAGTTAAGGCGGAGGTGCGGGAGTTGGAGGAATTGCGACGATATGATGATGCCAGCAGCGGCAGCAACACCTTCACTATCAGTCGCGTGGATGGATGGGCACAAACGGATAGTAATGATAGGGAGGACGGTGATGAGGGAGATGTCGCATCGTCGTCGTGGGCATTGCAACAGCATCAACAGCAGTTAATCTGGCAGCATGAGAAGGAAGTTGCGCAGTGGCAGGCGAGGGTGACGGGCCTCGAGGATGACTTGCAGCAACAGCGTCGATCGATTCAAGATATTATAGAGGGAGCGCGCGTGAAGCAAGAGAAGCATCAGCAGGCGTTGGAAAAAATTGAAACAGCGTATGAGAAAGAGAAGGAACGAGCGACTGCTGCTGTAGCTGCTGCTGCTGGACTTGTACAGGCCAGGGTGCGGCGGGAGGAAGAGCAGGATGAAGGGCAGGAGGCCCGGGCGACAAAAAGAGCTGTGGTGATGGAGGAGGCGCTGAGTGCGGCAAAGTTGGAGTGGGCACAGGAGGAGCGACAGCGACTGCAGCATGTTTACAGTAAGTTTGATCAGGAGAAAGCGGTGAAGGAGCAGCGGTGGAGGGAGAAACTGCAAGAAGTTGGGGCTAAAGTTCAATTTTTGCAGGGGGCGTTCAAGAAGATGAGTGCGAAGACAAAGGAGAAGGAGAAGGAAAACATGCAGGTGGCTCAGGATCTGTTGGATAAGGAATCAAGGGAGGAGGAATTGAGGGCGCGTTTAGAGAGGGTGGAAAGGGAGGTGCTGTTGAAAGATGTGAAGGTACGAGAATTGGCGGAGACCCTGCGGAGGCAACAGAAGGAGACTATGGCGAGAGCGATGGCTGCGAGTCAGGCTACGGCGGCAGATATGGAGAAGGTGAAGAAGCAGTTAAGCGTAGCGCATGAAAAGGAGATTACTGTCGTGTTGACGAGTGTTCGAAAGCACTTGCGGGAAAAGTATAAAGCGAAGATGTTGGTGATGCAGCAGGCGTGGGAGGATGAGAAGCGGGCCATTTTATCTCACCAGTATAGCGGGAGCAGCCGGAAAAGGTCAACTGGTGCAGCTGCTGCCTCTGTCTCTGGGGGCAGAGCCAGGCATGCCTCGTCGCGGAAGATCCTCGCAATTAAAGAAGAAAAAGAGAATAGGGAAGATTAACTAAAAAGTAACGATGCATATTTTCCACTCAAAAAAAAGAAAGAAAAAAGATGGAGAGAGAGAGGGAGAGAGAAAGACAGAGAAAGATGTGTGTACATTAATATGATAACAACCACTTAAGCAAGTGGAACGACGAACGATACGAATCATCGAATGTAAGCGGAAGCACAAAAAGTCTTCTGTTTTCAAGCGCACACTTTCTGCAAAGTGAGTAAGTGGGTGCTTTTTTTTGTGTCGTTACTTCCTCTTCAGACCCAGCCAAAGAGGAAGGCCCATTTTACGGTATGCTTTGGCCTCTCTTCATGCTTATGAATTTTGATGTTCCTTGCTTAAACCACCCAATCCTTCTTCCTTCCCCTCTTTTCCCGCCCTTGCTCCGTTTTCCCCCCCTCTCTCGACTAAAAGTCAAGGTCGTCCAACCCCATGGCCCCGGCATTCCTATTGATGAAGTCTTTTCTCGGACCCACTGCATCACCCATCAGTAGCATAAACATCTTATCCGCCTCCGCCGCGTCCTCAATCGTCACCTGCTTCAATATCCTCGTCTCGGGGTTCATGGTCGTTTCCCACAATTGTGTGGGCATCATCTCCCCCAACCCCTTGAATCGCTGGAGGGAAACGGCAGCCTTACCTGTAAACGAAGCCTGCACATCTTCAAGCTCTTCTTGTGAGTAAGCATACTTGATGTTCTTCCCTTGTGTGACCTTATAAAGCGGTGGACAGGCTATATAGATGTACCCTCTCTCAACCAACGCCCGCTGATACCGAAAGAGGAAGGTCAAGAGCAAAATGCGAATATGCGAGCCATCCACATCAGCATCTGTCATGATCATTATGCGATGATAACGCAGAGTGGCCGGGTCGAACTCATTCCCTTTAATCCCCAATCCCAACGCTGAGATCAACGCCTGCAACTCCGTGTTTTGATAAATCTTTTCCGTGGCCGCCTTTTCAATATTCAAAATCTTTCCACGCAGAGGTAGAATAGCTTGCGTCCGACGATCCCTCCCTTGCTTGGCGCTGCCTGCAGCAGAGTCACCTTCCACGATGTAAATCTCGCTTTCAGTCGGGTCCCGCGAGGAGCAATCCGCCAGCTTGCCCGGCAAGACCGTGCTGGACAACAATGACTTCCTCCGCACCATATCCCTGGCCGCTTTTGCAGCTTGCGCGGCTTGCTGGGCCGACATAGCTTTATCGACAATGGCGCCAAGCACCTTGGGGTTCCACTCAAAAGTGTTCACTAAATTCTCGCCGATAATCGCGTCTACAATCCCACGTACTTCCGGGTTACCCAGCCTATTTTTGGTTTGTCCCTCAAACTCAGGATCGGGAACCTTGACACTCACGACGGCCGTAAGCCCTTCTCGAACAAAATCACCAGATAGATTATCCTTCCCCTCCTTAAGCTTCCCACTTTTCCGCGCCATGTTGTTGATCGTCCTTGTCAACACACTTTTGAGCCCATCCAAGTGAGTGCCACCATCCCCAGTCCTGATCCCATTCGCAAAGCCGATCAACAAATCATCATATTGATCCCTCGACCACCTCAGCGCCGCTTCGACTGTTACCCCATTTTTCTCCCCTACGGCATGAATCACATCCACTTCCGGATGCAGCTTCTCCTTACTACTACACATCAACTCCACATACTCCCTAATCCCGCCCTCATGAAAGAACTCCTCTCTCCGTCCCTCCCCTCTCTTATCGGTCATCACAATCCTAATGCCTGCATTCAAGTACGCCAGCTCATCCAATCTCCCCGACACCCGATCAAACTCAAACGTTGTGGCCGTCTTGAAAATCTCCGCGTCAGGCTTGAAGGAAATAGTTGTACCACTCCTCGGCCTCCCCGTCTTCCCTCCCCCACCCCCGACAGTCCCCGCTTCCGGATCCGGCCTTATCTCCATATCCCCCAGAGGCACTCCTCGCGCAAACCGCATCACATGCAAATTCCCGTTCCTCCTTACCGTGGCCGTTAGACTTTCACTCAAGGCATTCACAACAGACACACCCACCCCATGTAACCCCCCACTCACTTTATACCCGCTTGCATCCCCCCCAAACTTCCCCCCTGCATGCAAGACAGTCAATACAGTCTCCAAGGCTGACCGTCCCGTTTTACTGTGCACTTCACATGGAATCCCTCTCCCATCATCCGTCACAGTCACACTCCCATCCTCCTCAATTGTCACCTCCACCGCAGTACAATGGCCCGCCAACGCCTCGTCCACTGAATTATCAACCACCTCAAAAATCAAATGATGCAGACCCTTCACCCCCGTCGACCCAATGTACATCCCCGGGCGTTTCCGCACGGGTTCCAAACCCTCCAAGACCGTGATCTTGTCCGCACCGTACGACCCACCCACCGGCGTCGTGGGGGCTATGGTCTGCACAGGCGGCAGGGGCGCCATGGTGGCCTCCATAGACACTGCATTTCTGCGTCGTCGGGGCGTGGCTAGCTTGGTCGCGAAAGACCGTCGTTGTTGCTGCTGCTGACGAGAGCTGCTGCTCATCAAGCTGCCATCCACGAATGCGGCAGAAAGGCCAGGTGAGGGTTCCCAGCCATTAAGATGTAAGGCAGGAAGCCGTCCACTGGCGCTGGCCCAGGTTCCAATGAGGCGCAATAAGGCTAGACCCAGGCCTCCCAAAGGCCGGCTAATCATGCTTGAGCTTGAGGTATTGCTTCTTGTGGTCGTAGCGGCGAGTCTTCTTGGAAGCAAACTAGACATGCATGGACGGTGACAACCGCTTCGTGTGGCTGCCCGCTTTGTCGTTTACCTGTACGCTTGATGAGTGAGAGAACGGGGAAAGTGAGTGGTCAGATGTCTTCTTTATACACAAGAGGGCAGTGGTGCTTTGACTGGCACGCTGCAGGTCCGTTCGCGCATTACGACCGTCACGTCGTGCGGCCCAAAAAGACTCAGAGAGCCTCATTCATCACACCCGACCAACTTCTTCGTCGTGCTTGGTTTGTGCTTGTCTGTCCTTTTTATGCGTGGCAGAATGCCATCTACTTCAGGCTCCGTTCGTCAACTGATGTTGGCTTCAGGTTGTCACGGGGCTTTCTGCCGACCCAGTGGCCTAGCTAACGAGCAAGCCCCGCCTCGGTTGTGAGTGACCATCATTCCTCCTGTCAACTGCTATTCTGGCTAGCGTGGGCACACACCCAACAACCGATCACCCCAGGAACTAGAGTTGTAAAAAGCCTGTGATGGGGGATTCTGGAAAGGAAGGCCCGGTTCTTGTACGAAGTCGCACACTGGATGCAGGCGCCCGCCCCTCCTTATGCCTCTTCGCTCAGACTCCTATTTCAAACGACAGGGTGTGTGGCTCCCGCCTTTGCACACTTACGCGGTCTCGAATACACGCGCCCTCGACATACCCACACGCCTCACATTTATCAACAACACAGGTGGTGCATTGTCTTGCGCGGCCTGAGCAGAGCAAGCGGCGGAGACGAGAACTTCACGACCAAGCCCATACCTCGTGAGAGGAGCAGCGCGGCAACCCTCAGTAAGCAACCATGGTCCGCTTCTTGCACCTCATTCGCCCGGTGCTCTGCATCGTCCCTGAGGTGGCAGCACCTGTGGATAGGAAGATTCCGTTCCGTGAGAAGGTCCTGTGGACGGTCGTTACCCTCTTCATCTTCCTAGTCTGTTGTCAGATTCCGATTTACGGCGTGCAGTCCGCCAAGTCCTCCGACCCCTTCTACTGGATGCGCGTCATCTTGGCGTCTAATAGGTAAGTTTTCGTGCGAGGTACAGTACCAGTTGTGATATGTGTGGGTTGACATGCTGGCAGCTCGGTGGGCATGATTGGTGGGCTTAATTTCACCAAATTTCTGCTTAGCCCGACTCTATTCTTTCACGTCGTCACTGGCCTGTGGCACAATTTTTTCTCATTTGTCATATGTTCTGCAGGGGTGTAAGTGCGGGTTACCGTGCACTACTGCTGGGCATTGCATTCAGATTTCTTTTTCAGCCTGCCCCTTATGGATGGGGATGATGACCCCTCGCTCTGTACCGCACCACTTCATCACACACGCCCTTACTCCTGCCTACCTTCCTCCCTCCCTGTCCCTTTTCTTCCAAAATAGAGGCACGCTGATGGAGCTTGGCATCTCCCCCATCGTCACTTCCGGTCTGGTCATGCAGCTCCTGGCTGGCTCCCGCATCATTGAGGTCAACCAGTCTTTGAAGGAGGATCGTGCCCTCTTTTCGGGCGCGCAGAAGTTGTTCGGGATTTTGATCACGATTGGTGAGGCAGTCGCATACGTTTTTTCTGGCATGTATGGTGACTTGAACTCGCTTGGGTGGGGAAATGCGATTTTGATCATTGCCCAGTTGTTCATTGCGGGGATGATTGTGATCACGCTGGATGAGTTACTGCAGAAGGGCTACGGACTTGGAAGCGGGATTTCCCTATTTATTGCCACTAACATTTGCGAGAATATTATTTGGAAGGCGTTCAGTCCCACGACGATCAACACGGGACGAGGAACGGAGTTCGAGGGGGCGATTATCGCCTTGTTCCATCTGTTGATTACCCGAAGCGATAAAGCGCGTGCCTTGAAGGAAGCTTTCTATCGTCAAAACCTGCCAAATATCACCAATCTACTCGCAACGGTTTTAGTCTTCATCATCGTCATCTACTTTCAAGGCTGGCGTGTCGACCTCCCCGTCAAGTCCCAGCGTTATCGCGGCCAGCAAGGCACCTACCCCATTAAGCTCTTCTACACGTCGAACATGCCTATCATCCTCCAAACCGCCTTGGTATCCAACCTGTACTTCCTCTCACAGCTTCTCCACAAGCGTTTCAGCGGGAACATCCTGGTGCGCCTCCTCGGTCGATGGCAGGAGGTCGAAGGCCAGCAAGGGCAGTCCGTGCCTGTCGGTGGAATTGCTTATTACATCTCCCCCCCTCATTCCATGAGTGAAATTCTGTCCGATCCCTTTCATGCCATCTTCTACCTGGTGTTTATTTTGTCTTCGTGTGCGTTGTTTTCCAAGACCTGGATTGAGGTGTCCGGGTCCAGTGCGAAGGACGTGGCGAAGCAGCTCCGCGACTCCAAGATGGTGATGAAGGGGCACCGTGACTCTGCCCTTGTGCATGAATTGAATCGTTACATTCCCGTGGCGGCGGCCTTCGGTGGCATGTGTATTGGCGCCCTGACGGTGGTGGCTGATTTCCTTGGGGCGATTGGCTCGGGGACCGGCATCTTGCTGGCTGTGACGATTATTTACCAGTACTACGAGATGTTTGTCTCGCAGACGGCCAACCCGGATGCTGGGTTTTAAGATGAAAGTGCAGAGAGAGAAGCAGGAGGTTAGAGAGGCTGGGGGTAGGCATAAAAGAGAGGAAGGAGAAAGAGGTGTGGTGAGCCAAGCTTCCTTAAGGAGAGGGAATGCGTCGTGAGAGAAAGGGCAAGGGGAGGAGATGAGTGAACGGCGGCAGAAAGAAGGGGAGAGATAGAGAACAGAAAACATGGATGGAGAAATGAAATGTTACTTGCTTTCAATCGAAAGTGAAGGAGAGAAGAGAATGACGGATTGGTTGGGAGAGATTTTGTGTGCGTGTGGCTGATGATGAGAGGCATGCAGCTAAGTTGACCCTTGAGAGACCTCATGCTGAGGAATGGGAAGGAGGGAGGGGAAAAGGATAGAGACTGGATAAAAGGGGAAAGGCTGCCAGGAAGCTGTTGTAGACGGACCGGTTTTCTTGGGCAGGCACTAACCATCAGACATCAGAACGAGCGGGTGAAAGAAATATTAACTCAACCAAAAAAATGGAGAAGCGGTCAAGAGCACAAAAGCAAGACAAACTGACTTCCAAAAACGCGTTTGAAAAACGGAGAGGAAGAAAAGGACGAGATCTCAAGTTTTAATTTGAATGCGACATTTTTTCCATTTCTTTTTGTTACTTTCGCCTCGCTCTCATACCCCCGAAAAAAGTCATTAAAGCGTCAGTCGTGTCCATATTATACCGCTGCACCGCACACTTACACTTATAAAACCCTACTTACACATTAAAGTCTTTATTCGGTGGCTTAAGTTCCATCGGAGAGACTCTTTACAAGGCCCTCTCTATTTGCTTCTCCTTAATTTGTTTGTAGCATGCCTCGCACACCCGCAGAGCTCAATCAATTCTACGTGACATATGAATCTGTTTCTTGCCTACTTAGTGCTTTTTGAGTATTCCTACCTCAACTATATCTCTTGCTCCATTCCATCTGCTTCCGACATACACATCTCATTTCACTCACACGGAGCCGTAAGCCATTCCACCTACCATTCAATCCATTTTTCATCCCCATCTCCACTCCCCTCCCAACGGCTTCTTCTCTTCCTTCCCTCCCACCAGCTTCACTGTGCCCTTGTCAAATACTTTACCCGAAGGTACAGCACCCCCATAGCTAGGAGCCGATAACAAATCGACAGCGCCACAAGCGCAATCCAAAACCCAGAAAACTCTTTCTTCTTCACCTCTAAAAAATTCATCAGAAAATCCCTCGTCTCCTCATTCACGTGCTCCACCTGATTTAATACCAATAGAGCAAACCCGTAATTCATTACACTGATATCCTGGATCCATCCCAAACCTGGCGGAACAGAATTCCGCTCATACAACAGACCACTGAACAAAATCATGGGTGTAATAAACAAAGGTAAGATCGCCACCCCCACCACCGGGTTCGCACTGAACGAACTCGCCAAATATCCCAAGCTCTGAGCCGCAAAAGTCATCACAAAAAACACTAAACAATACCACCCAAAGGCCCCCGTGTCCGCGGCCAAGCCCACCATGAAGTAAGGTAACACGCCCATGATCATAAACGCCAGCGAATTTGGCACACCCGCCAAAGTCCGTCCCAAGAAGTACCCTATGGGCTGGTTGGCCCCGCTGAATACTTCCCGCATCAAAATCGCGAAGTCAAACGGAAACGCCAAGCACACCGCGATACTACTAGCAATCAACAGCGTCACCAACAGCGAAAAGAGGTACCCGGTAATATTCCTCCCACTATCGTGCGGCATCTGGCCCCAGTAGAGCACGCCAAACACCAGCCCTAGCGCAGTGTTCATCAGCACCCCGACCGCTGTCCCCAGATACTCCCTCCGTTGACACAACCAGGACCTCCACAAATTCGACTTAAAACTCACCCAGGCCGATGCCGGAGCCCCCATTACCCCTAATACATCCTTATGGCTATTGTCCGCCTCAATCACCACAAACTCTCTTGCCAGCATCCGTTGACATGCCGCGACCAAGGTGGGGCTCGACGTCGATTCCACCAACAAAGAACCACTAACCCGTTGCGGTACTGCCAATTCCGTTGCACCCACCCCATTTCCAATCCCACTTGCTCCAGTCTGCCCCTGAATTACTTTCAATGATGCGAGCTCCAAGATGAAATCGGCTGGATTAAAATGATTGGGACAAGTGTACCCAAGGCTTTCGAGGAAGGGGAGGAGCTTTTCTCGTGGCCCCCAGTAGGCAAGCTCGCCCTTGCTCGTCAGCAAGGTGATATGTGAAAAGAGCATAAAGATCCGGGAGGAAGGGGTGTGGATGGCACCTATGACGATGCGCTGTGGCGCACGGACAGCAATCGTCTTGAGAAGGAGGCAGATGAGCTCGCCCATAACGGAATCGAGGCCTGAAGGGAGGGAGGGACGGTATGACAAACATGAGGGACAGAGGAGATATAAACAATTACGTATACTCGGCGCGAGTAAAAGAGAGGGATGCTATATTACGAACCAAATATAAGATGCAAATACACAAAAAATGACAACAATAATTCTACATCTCCTACTCACTATTTCTCTCCCTTCCTCCCTCGCTTGTCCTCTTTCGCTACCCCATATATCCAACAACAACAAAACCAAAACCCGACGACTCACCACTCGTCGGTTCATCCAACAACAACAATCTGGGATCCGCCAGCATCTCCGTGGCAATATTCAGCCTTTTCCGCTCTCCGCCTGACAGGCCCGCAACGGTATATAGATCTCCACCTCCAATTTTTTGGTCCGCTACTTTAGTTAGATCCACCTCCTCCATCACCGTCGCCACCCGTCCCGTGCATTCAGCGTCGGTCCTGATGTGGGATAAGCGGTTGATGGCGTGGAAGATCAAGTGCTCTCGCACAGTTAAATGAGGGAAGAAGAGCTCTTTTTGATTAACATATCCGGTGTTAGCATAAAATTCTCCTCGTAAAGGCTTTCCGTCCAGGGCCAACCCTCCCTTGAAATCCCGCGTGCGCAGCGCCAGACAATCCAACAAAGAGGTCTTGCCGCATCCCGACGGGCCCATAATAGCGCTGAAGGAGCCACTTTCGGCACGCCCGGTGATGTGGGAGAGGACTGTAAGCTCCTGCCGTTTTTTTAGCTTAACCTTGTATTTTAGGATGTTCCACTCGAAGACCACACCGCGGCTGGAGAGGGAGCGGGCCATGCTCTGGCTGTCAAAGCTCTCGCCCAGGTGGATGTCCTTGAAGTCGTCGATCTGAATTGGTTTTAGGGCGTGGGGAAATGAAGGTGGGGTGGCAACGACTTTGAATCCTGTGGTGTCCAGATCATCAGACGGGGGCAAGGGAAAGGACAGTAGTATGGATGGCCGAAACCGGCAAGCAGATTGACAAGCACACGGTTGCCGAAACCCTTGCGCGTGCTTTTCCCGTTGCCGGCTTTGCCATCCCTTCCTATCACTCGTTATTGGATAACGTACCTTGACAGAGGCCGACGACGACGAGTGAAGTGCCCGCCCATTGCTGTACTGTGTCGAGGTTGTCGTCTCCTCGTCACCGACTTCCAGGTCCGCGTCCATTATGGAGGAGTGCTCTTTGCCCGCTTCGACCATGATTCGCGCGAGCACGAGAGGCTCGGGAGAGCGTAGCAAGGACGACGGATAGATCGAAGTGAGCAGTGACTGACCTTGTTGCTTGATGAAGTGTGATGTGTTTGAAAAAGGGGATTAGGAGGGGTGAGACAAGCAAAGCAAGAAGAGAGACTGGACAGCAGCTTCCCCCCCAGGCTGGCGGAACATCAAGCGCCTGTGATGTGCCAAAGATCGCTTTTCGTTGTCTCACACCATCACCACGCGCGTGTCGTAGATATACCTCAACGTCGGCGGTACGCTACGCCCTACAGAATAAACAAAAACAAACATTGCCAATATTTTGCCGTCGGCGTCCATTCCAAAGCCGGGAACGATCTTCTTGTCACTCATCCCTACGCACCTATCCCCTCCCTCCCCGTCGTCCCATTTTATACACAAGGCCTCGTAGGAAAAGCCATGGTGCTGATCACTAACGCCGAAGGCCACCACGCCCGATACCAGATTAGCAAGAACTTTTTGTGGCACTTCACAGGACAAGGAGACAAACAGATATTTGGCACTGCCTTGTCCATCTTGATCACAGTGTTGCAAGCTTTCTTATGTTTTCACAGGACTCTGGGGGCACCAACATGTGTTTTCATTATTTAGCGTATTGGTACTATTATGAGTATTTTAGCATTTTTATTACTTTATTACTACATTGTGTAGTAGGAGTAGTGGGAGTGTAGTACTTGTTGTAGGAGTAGGAGAGGAGTGGCAGTTTCTACGTGCGATCCTTTCGTGAGATCGATACTTATCATGGTGAAGCTTCTGAATGTATCGAAATATTTATTGGGTCATTTGTATTCATCGTCATTTTTGAACGCGCCAGCAAATAATTGGCTCCACCATGCAGACCAACAAACATCTAACCCTGTCATAGGATTATGTAAAGAAAAAATATACAGCTCGAGTATATCTAACGAATCTTCCATCCCCCCCCCCAATTCTACGCCTCTCACACGCCCGCAAGCAACATTCAAGGCAAGCGGACGCTTTTCATGTCAAATCTATAGAATTGTCATCACTCTTGAAATTTCCTTAAAAAGGGTCCACAAATCAAGAATCACATGTTTGCTTCTAAGACTGACCAAGGGATCTGCCATTCAAGAGGAAATTACAGGAAAGCAACTCTGCTCACGTCAGACACCAATCGAAAAATGCAAATGATTCTTTGGTACTTGTTCCTATCTCGAGAATTCGAGGATTCCGGCTCTACGCCTTTCCCCTTCAGTATTGTTGAGGTGCTTCATGTCTTCCCACTCGTATATCACATAAGGTGCATGTTTCTTTTGTTTTCTCGTTGAGAGTCTAAGAAATGTGGATTTATGAATCAAACAAGCATGCCGTCGTCGTCGTTGTTGTTATTCCTGGACTTTATTTTCTCTTTGCAACATACCTACTGCTCTCTCCGGCAAATATGATTTGCAGCACCCTGCGTTATGTTGTTCTCACTCACTCACGACTCTCGCGCGCGCACTTGTGCATTTTCTTTCAACGGTCGGGATGTTTCCGGGTTATTAATTGCTCGAAGGCATATTAACTGATGGTGAGGTGGTGAGTAACCACTTCTCCTTCTATTCCCCCTCAGCCACTCCTCGGTCTAGAAAAAAAGAGCTCCTTTTGGCTTTAGCTTATCTGCATCCGACCTTGTGCTTTCTTTAATTCCGGAAAGCGGAGCGGTCAAGGCACGTGGACCGCCGTTACACCTCCGCTGCCCATTTCCCATACATTACCTCCTGTTCATCCCTCCATCCTCTGCTTCCTCTTTCCCTCCGGGCTCGGTCTCCCTCTACCACTCCTTCGACCTCGGCTTGCCAATCGCGTAATTCTCAAAACCAATCGATCTTAGCATTTTCTGGTCCAAGATGTTTCGACCATCAAAAATGAAAGCCGGCTTGGCCATGCTATCGTAAATCCGCTGATAATCGTACTCCTTGAATTCATCCCACTCAGTCAACACCGCAATCGCGTGGGCGCCTTTCGCGGCCTCATACGGGCAGGGGCTCGTCACCACCAGGTCCTTGAACCCCGGTACTGTCGCCTCGGTCGTATTGGTGCTGTACTCGAACTCGAGCATCATCTGCACTCTTGTCACCTTAGGGTCAAAGACGTGCAGTTGCGCACGTTCCTCCAACAGGTTACGGCACACAAAGACAGAAGCAGTCTCGCGGGTATCACCTGTGTCCTTCTTGAAAGCGAAACCGAAGATGGCAATCTTCTTGCCGGTGACGGTGTTGAACATCCGCGAGACGATGAGGGAGGAGAAGCGGGATTTCTGATAGTCATTCATTTTGATTACCTGGAGATGATTATGGAAGGTAGGAGGAAGAGAGGTAAGAAGAGGGGGCATCAATGTCTGCTTAAATACATCTATCTATCACTCATCACAGGACAAATCATCTCCGCCATTTTTCCCCCTTTGCCACTCACTCCTTAAAGCCACCGTCTCTCCCTCCGTACCTGATTCCAATACTCTGCAACTTCCTCTAACCCGAAGCTCTCGCACAAATACACCAAATTCAAAATATCTTTTTGGAAGCAGGATCCCCCAAACCCCACAGAAGCCTGCAAGAACTTGGGGCCAATCCGCGGGTCAGAGCCTATGGCCCGCGAGACCTCGGAGACGTCCGCATCGGTCGCCTCACACAACGCCGAGATAGAATTGATTGAGCTGACACGCTGCGCCAAAAAAGCGTTCGCCACCAGCTTCGACAACTCGGATGACCACAGATTCGTCGTCAGAATCCGCTCGCGGGGCACCCAATGCGCATAAACAGATACCAGCTTCTCGATCGCCGCAAGTCCATCCGGGGTCTGTTCTCCCCCAATCAATACTCGACCAGGCGCCATCAAATCGTCGATTGCGGTCCCCTCCGCCAAAAACTCCGGATTCGACAGCACCTGGAACTTAATGCCCTTATCATTTGTCGCCAGGACCCGGCGCACGGCATCGGCTGTACGCACGGGCACCGTGGACTTCTCAACCACGATTTTAGCGGAGGTAGAAATTTCGGCAATTTTACGCGCACAGAGCTCACAATTCTTCACGTTGGCCGCACGCCCGGCACCGATACCCTGTGGTGGTGAGCAGAGTGGGGGGGGTAGAGAGGGGAGTGAGTTTTGACATGGGTAGGAATGAGAAATGATGTGGAGGGTAGCTGTGCTCATTAAATCTTCTGGAAGAATGCACCAACATGGTGATCACATGAAAGCATGAGCGTAAATCTTGTCAAAGGTTAACAACTAAAACGGGTCCGCATGCACTATGCATAGGATTTATGCTGCCTTTTAACACACTACATACACACTACATCCCACCCGCACGTACCGTGAGCTTGGTGGGCGTATTGACCGAAACAAAGATGATGTCTGCCGCAGCGATCGCCCCGTCAATGTCATTGGAGAAAAAGAGATTTTTTCCACGGGTCTCCTCCACCACCTCCTGCAGGCCTGGCTCATAGATGGGGAGATCGGCCGAGTTCCAGGCAGCAATCTGGGGCCCGGAGATGTCCACCACCGTCACGCAGATGCGGGGACAGTTCTTGGCTATTACTGCCATGGTGGGTCCGCCCACATAGCCTGAAGGTAAAGGGTGCATTTCAGGTAAGTATAGGGCTTTCCGTGTGGAAACAGAGGAGGGGAAAGCAAAGAGGAGTGGCCACGCCCATACAATCCGTCCGTGCCAACCACTACCGGGACTTACCGGCGCCCATACATACGATACGAAGATCCCAGTCACCCATGATTTTGCTTGTGCCAATTGCTCGATTGCCTCAAGGGTTAGGATGTGTGTGCGGGGCGGAGGTAAGTCGTGTGTGACGCCGCTGTGATGGGGGGAGCCACGTCCGCCATGTAGTGGTCGTAGGAAAACAACATAAGAGCTGGATGCGCGAGGCTAGCAAACGCAGTACTTCACAGACTGGAGTTGCTGGGTCCAGCTTTCGTAAACATGGCAGCCCTGGTTGCACATAAAAAGCTCAGACTCGGCCCGCTTACCGCCCATAAGTGTGAGATGAGAAGGGTTTTCAAGTCATCATCGCTCAGATACGTATCCGAGCGGAAGCGCGGTGGTGACTTTCTCGGTCTTGTCAGGCAACAAGGAAGACGTGTGGCCAACTCGTGTTGCAAACTTGGTGCTTGCTGCCCACACGCCTTGATTTTTGGCTCTTGTAAACGAGATTCTTACGACGCAGCGATGAAGAACGTACGCATCTACTAGCGTGGCAGCAGCTAGAGGTTGGCGACTGCTACGCCCACACACGAGTGCAGATAATGAGATCATGAACGAGTGCTCAACAAGGGTATGCCTCTCAACGAGGGCTTCAAAACAAAATGAGTTTGTATTCCTTACATGTAAGGCTCGGTCCACTCGTCAGCTCAGCCTTGCCCCCCTTCCATAGCTGTATCAGGTTCACGACTCAGACGAGTCCAGGGCTCCAGAGTGAAGGAGTGCAATGCACATGCGTCTGCTGTATGTAACGGCTCCATTTTCCAACTTGCTCTTCTTCGGGCTGGGTGGGGAGAACTTCCTAGCTTGCTTGTGTGTGTACAAATCTAAGCTGTGCATCTCTAACTTAACGAAGAACACCAAAATTACAGCCCATACTCATTGCAGGCCAGGCCAGGCAGGCCCTTGGCCACCAAGACGGTCACTCCGTTAGCCCGAGCCGAGAAAAGAGGAGCGCGGCGACATGGGAGGAGGCAGTGTGGGTGGTGGCCCTGGTGGGCCTAACCACATCAACCGGCGCATATCGTCCTCGATCCGACTGTCCACTTTCTTTGGCGTCGTATTCCTGGTAGAACTTCTGCTGTTAGTCTACATTAAGTACTCCTCCCTGCCCCCTCCCACTCCCGACACGGGCCACATGCTGGCCCTCGGCTCCTTTGCATCCGGGTCGGCGGCTGCGGATAGCGTGTCAAGCACTCAAGATGTCAGTAACACAAGCACCAGCACTGTACCCTACGTGCCACCCCGCTTGGCCCGGCCCTTGACCGTGGCTTGCTTATCATCCCAGCGCACTGTCTCTACCACAGCCTTCAACCTGGTCCGTGTGCTTATGGAGCGGGTGGACCCCAATTCAATCAGTGGCTGGGAGCACGATGTGATTGGCTCAAAACCTGGTGAACGCATACAAGGCGTCCTGCCCAAGGTGCATGGGAAAGTCAGCATGGTCTACAAATCCCACGCGGGCGGCGCCGAGCACCACAAGCACGCAGACTTCTTTGTCGTCACCTATCGGGACCCTTATGAGGTTATTTGTAGCATGGGTCGAATGTTTTTGCCTAAGATTTTTAGAGATAATCAAAAGGCTGTGGGAAAATGTAGGAAGATGGCCGAAAACGAGGCAGGGATTAGATATTGGGCTGGCGGGAGGGAGGGGGAGAAGCCGCAGGCGCAGGCGCAGACGCAGGCAGTGCACATCAATTCTGAAGCTTTGAAAAGCATGGAGGGGATGGTGGAGGTTGTAAAGCTGCTGATGGATAAGTGGGGGGTGGTCGGGGGGGATTTGGATCCACGGAGTGTAGCGATGGAGGTGCTTGAGTTGAAGTCACCGCCGGAGGGAGTTTTTGCGGTGGCAAACCCGAGGAGTGAGTTACATCCACACCATATCACTGAAGGAGAGGCGGAGGGCGGGGGGGGCTGTGGAGTGCTCAAAAGTGTGTTGGAGGAGGATGAAATATGCAGAGCTTGGCATGATAGCTTTGAGGCTATGTTTCCACTAGGGAGCTCGGCTATCTTTGATGAGAGGTCGCCGAGGGCGGGGTTGCAAGGAGCGAGGAAACCGCGGGTTGTGGCAGAGAACGAAAAAGGTTTGAGGCGAGCGCGTGGGGGTGGTAATAAGGATAGCAAAAAGAATAGTGGCAAGGGAGGAAGCAGCAGCAGTAGCAGTGGCCGTGATGCGGTGGGCGGCCGCAGAAGAAGCAGCAGCGGCAAGGGCAGCAGCAGCCTCAATAGCAACAGCCGAAAGGAGGCCGTCACGAATGCTGATCATCCTCCCACGTCATCATCCAGAAGTTCGAACGAGAAATACTTCTACTGCTTGCTCAATGGCGGCTTCAACGACATAACCGTCGAGATGTGGAAATGCATCCAGTTCGCCCTCGACACGGACAGGACACTCATCCTGGGTTATGAGAATTACAACCCCGTCTCTCCCCCGTGGACCCCCTACTTCACCCTCAACCAAGAGGGACTACCCAATCTCCGGATTATCACACCCTTCCAAGCTGCCACTGCCCTAAATGAACGAAACCGTCGGGTGAGCGTCTTCCCTTCCCGTCTCACCAATGACCTCGACCCTCTCCTCGGTCCCCGTCCCTCGCACGGACACGCGCCCGAAGGCTTGGATCCTCTCCAGCCTTTTCCCTTCATATATTCTGAGTTAAAACATCTCAAATTTAGATTTGATGGGGAGTATGATGAAGATGTTGTCGTTTTCCACCGCCAGGGCAACGTCGGCTCCGGGCTGGATCTCTTGAGGAACATGCGTTTCTCCTTGGAAATTCGCCGAACTTTCTTGGAGCGATGGAGCAAGCTATCCAAGCCCTATATAGCGCTACATTTAAGACGGACGGACAAGAGCTGCAGTGATATGAAATTGGAAAAGATTCTCAAGGCATTGCACCGGCTGGGGAAGTCGGGTTTGGTCCCCGAAGGCCCTGTCTACGTAGCAAGTGACCATCCAGAACTACCAGACAACTTTCGAGAGGAGCTCGAAAAGACGCAGGCGAGAGAGGTTGTGTCTTTCACATATCATCCGCCCATACATGAGCAACGGAACGCCAAGAAGGAGGATCCATACCTACAACGACAAAAGGAGCATGAGCGGCACAGCCTGGGGTTGGAAGGTCTGCATTTACATGATGACTTGAGCCCCGAGGAAAAGCACCAGACGAACCTTGATGCGTTTGTAGACTTACTGCTTTTGGCTATGGCGCAAGAGCTGGTGACCTCGTGTGGGGGCTACAGTCACTTGGCCAGAGAGCTGCACGAAGACCCGGCTGTAGTGCTCTCGCTCTTAAGTTTGCCAAAGCCGAGACCAGGAGAGAATATGGATGCGCTTTTGGAAGCTGCTGCTGCTGTGGAGAGGGGAGTACAATTAGAGATGACGAGTAAAACGTAGAAAAAGGAAGAAGAGACGGAAGAGGGGAGGTTGGGATTGAGACTTGTGACGGGATGTTGATAACGTTTTTTTTTTTAGACCGACCAATTCTGTTTGTCATCTGTAGGCACATGGTGCACACCACGAGGGGACAGGAGAATAAAAGAAATGAGTGAAAATGAGTGAATGGTCTTTGTGGGGCTTCGGCCCATTGAAATGTGACCAAGGGCAATGCAATGCTTTGCTGCCGTGTTACTGCCTGTGTGGGTGAGCGTGGAGACGGTTGCTGCTTCTTGTTTCTGGAAAAACTCATAAGCTTCTGGGCTCTCCTTTCAAATGCCTCAGGGCTTTACAAGACAAGCGAGGCAAGCATGCGCAGGAAGTTGCGTGCTGGCTCGAATGTGATGACCTCCGGACACAGGTTGTGTGTGGCACGGTTGCATGATGCAGGATACTTCGCTCCGCACAGAATGCCTTTGTTCCTGTTCGTACATGCCTGGCCCTCCCTTGGCATCTATTGCTCGAGAGGAGCCCCATACTGACGCCAAACACTGCCGATAGACTTATTCTGTCGCCCTGCTTTCTCCCCTCCCGTCCCCCCTACCACAGAACAACTTCATCATCATGCTCCGACAAATCTTGCGCAGGGCCCCAACCCGGGCGCTCACGGTGCAAATGCGTGGCATGGCAGGTAAACTATTGGGTGGCGAATAGGATTTGGTGGGCTTGCTATAGACAGCGCGTGGAGCAGAGTGTGGCGGAACCAGCCGGAGATGCAGGAAGGTGCCGTGTGCGGCACGCGGCAGGTCAGGCAAGGGGCCGAGTTCGCACACGCTCCTTATTTTGATGAGATGAAGCCTTATTTCCGAGTCGTAAAACTAAGAAAATAAAAGTAGTTTGTTTTTGTGTATTGTGTTCTTCTGTATCTCAGATCATCCTACGCCTCCCCCATTGTCTCCTCACACAACATCCCTCATCCCCTCCCTTTACTCTCACACCTGAAAAGGCGGCAAGGACGTCCGCTTCGGCGTGGAAGGCCGCGCACAGATGCTCATGGGCGTCGACAAGCTAGCCGACGCCGTGCAAGTCACTTTGGGCCCAAAGGGTCGCAACGCCATTATTGACCAGCCTTTTGGAGCCCCCAAGATTACGAAGGACGGAGTCACCGTTGCAAAGAGCATTGAGTTCAAGGAGCGCTTCGTCAACATGGGTGCGGCGCTTGTACGGCAGGTGGCGAGCAAGACCAATGACATTGCTGGGGATGGAACGACGACAGCCACGGTCCTTACCCGGGCGATTTTCTCGGAGGGCTGCAAAGCTGTGGCTGCTGGGCTGAACCCAATGGACCTGCGAAGGGGGACGCAGTTGGCGGTGGATCACGTGGTGAAAGTGTTAAATGATATTTCGCGCGCTGTGACCAGTAAGGCGGAGGTGTCTCAGGTGGGGACAATCTCGGCCAACGGAGAGAAGGCCATTGGAGATTTGCTGGCGGATGCGATGGAGAGGGTGGGGAAGGAGGGCGTGATCACCGTGCAGGACGGCAAGACCCTGCACAACGAGTTGGAGGTGGTGGAAGGGATGAAATTCGATCGTGGGTACATCTCTCCTTATTTCATCACAGACAACAAGACTCAGGCGGCCGAGCTTGAAAACCCTTACATCCTGTTAGTCGAGAAGAAAATCGCATCCATCCAATCCCTCATCCCTCTATTGGAAATGGTGGTGAAGACCCAGCGTCCCCTTCTCATCATTGCGGAAGACGTCGAGTCCGAAGCCTTGGCGACGCTGGTCGTTAACAAACTGAGGGCAGGAATCAAAGTGGCTGCTGTGAAGGCTCCCGGTTTTGGGGATAACAGGAAGGCGACTTTGCAAGATATTGCCGTCTTGACGGGCGGGCAGGTGATCAGTGAGGACTTGGGGTTGAAAGTCGAGAATGTGACGGAGGACATGTTGGGGACGTCCAAAAAGGTGACGGTCTCGAAAGATGACACCTTAATTTTACATGGCAATGGCGCGCGGGAGGCGATCGACGAGCGGTGCGTGTTGCTTAAGGATTCCATCGCTGCCACTGCATCTGACTACGAGAAGGAGAAGCTGCAGGAACGCCTAGCCAAACTCTCGGGGGGGGTGGCTGTGATCAAGGTTGGTGGTGGAAGCGAGGTTGAGGTGAACGAGAAGAAGGACAGAGTGGTGGATGCCTTGAACGCGACCAGGGCGGCTGTCGAGCAAGGAATTGTCCCGGGGGGGGGGTTGGCACTGCTGTGGGCCAGCAAGCAGTTGGAGGAGGTCAAGAGTAAACTGACCAACATGGACCAGAGAATCGGCGTGGAGATCATCGAGAAGGCACTCAAGGCACCCGCGAGGTCGATCGCAAACAATGCTGGGGTGGAGGGGGCGGTTGTGGTGGGGGAGTTGCTGAAGAAGGAAAAGCCGGAGTTGGGGTACAACGCCCAGACTGACGAGTACGTCAATATGTTCGAGGCGGGGATCATTGACCCGACCAAGGTGGTAAGGACTGCTTTGGTAGATGCCCAGTCGGTTGCTGCCTTGATGATTACGACCGAGGCAATGATTGCAGATTTGCCCAAGGAGGAGGGGGAGGGGGGGGGGATGCCGGGAATGGGTGGGATGGGTGGGATGGGCGGGATGGGCGGGATGGGGTTCTAATGTGAGAGAAAGTGAGTACCGAGTATAGAAGTTGAGGAGTATCGAATGTTTGGTACATACACTATTTCATTGAAGGGGTGTAAGCCCTGTGTGTGAATGTGTGTGTCGGGGAATGGGGGGTTAGCGACTGACGGGCGGACTCATGGGGTGTATCTGGTACGGTGTGTGGCGGGAATGAAGAGAGAGTGTGTGAGAGCGAGAAAGAGAAAGAGAAAGAGTAGACGTATCACGATTTTGTGTCCTCCAAGATTTGACTGCCGGTGCTTCTTTTCATATTTTCTCTCTTCTTAGAACTTGAAAATATGTCCTCATAGCGAGGCAGTGCATGATGGGAGGAGCAACAACCAAACATAAAAGGAACATTAAGGCGAAAGACAATCTACGACCTAAAAGACAGGCCCCAAATTTTGCGAGAGGGTGGTGTCATGGGGCAGTTGCGGACAACGTGCGGACTGTCTTGTGCATCCAAATGCAAACTCTCGTCACATCCTTTTGCGTTTGCGTTGATTTCCCAACCTAGGGTGCCCGGAGCCCAAAAAAAAACTGATCATTATACATTCGCACAGCCTTCCAGCACCATGCCCCTTGCTAATGACCCCTAAGCATCTAAATGCGAACTCTCGTCACATCCTTTTGTGTTTGCGTTGATTTCCCTACCTAGGGTACCCGGAACTCAAAAAAAAAACTGATCATTATACATTCGCACAGCCTTCCAGCACCATGCCCCTTGCTAATGAATGACCCATAAGCCTTTCCATCTACACGCAGACAGGCCTTGTTGTCCAAGATTTGGCTACTTGCTTGCGCCCTGCGCGGGGTCAACGCGTTCGCTCGCCAAATCCAGCACCTCATGGCCCAGCCGCCCTCCCTCCCGCCCCTGCTCTGCCTCGGCCTCTGCCTTCTGAGTCTTGCCGTTAGGACAACAAGCAGCAACGAGGATGGCATGGACACTTGGGTCGTGATGGTACGATTTTATTGCCTATTAGTAGTCCTTATCGGCCCGGCGGGCATCGTTCTTAACCTCCTCTTCCCCTCCCCCTGACCCCAAGGCATGTACGTCTCGCTTCTGGTTCAACTACCGGCATGTGGCTAACGCCCTCTCCTTCTATCGGTTGGTCAAGCGCTTTGGGGTGCCTGACAGTCAGATTGTGCTGATGCTGGCGGACGACATGCCTTGCAACGCCCGGAACGCCCGGCCAGGTCCGTGATTATGCCTTGCTATACCTGTACAAGCTCTTGTCCCCATTCTATGCCTCATCTTTCCCACACCCTATTCTCGTTCTCTTACATAGGCAAGGTGTACCGTGCCACGACGCATGCCACGGACCTGTGCACGGACGGAATTGAAGTGGACTACAAGGGGGACGAAGTGACTGTCGAGAATTTTGTTCGAGTCTTGACGGGGCGGCACCCCGCAGGATGGCCTCTCTCCAAGCGTCTTTTGAGCACCAATAGAAGCCGCGTACTCTTATACATGACGGGCCATGGTGGGGACGAGTTTTTGAAGTTTCACAACCACGAGGAGATAAGCAGCAATGACCTGGTGCGGTACTCTCGGAGGGAGAAATGAGCAGAGGCAGATGTGTCCGCAAGTGCTTGAGAATAAACTGGGAATGAGGATTAGCTCTGTTAGGGTAATGAGAATTACTTGAGGATTATCCCCCAGCCCTTTACATTCACCCCATAAATTCCCGACTTTATCTCTTCCTCTCTTCCTCTCTCCTTTCTGCTCCACTTCCCCTCAGGCCCATACCCTGGAAGACATGCAGGCCGCAGGGCGTTTCCAAGACTTGTTCTTCATCGTCGATACCTGCCAAGGCGGCACGCTCTTCCGACAACTCCGCACGCCGGGTGTTCTGGCGATGGGCAGCAGTGGCCGGGGCGAAAATTCGTTCGCCCATCAAAATGACATGAAATTAGGTATCGCCTTGATCGACCGCTTCACGGACGCCTCATGCGAGTATGTCCACAAGCTCGCTGACCGTGCGACTACGTCAGAACTAAGCTCCGAGCTTGCTTTTTTGGCACAGATTTCTTTGTCCATGATGCTGCGGTCATACAATCCCGTGCAGCTCAAGTCTACGCCAGTTCTACGCACGGATTACTTTAGGACGGACAGAAAGAATGAGGGCGAGGAAGGAGGAGACATCAACAATAATATTAGTGAGCACTTTGCCCGCATATCTGTCGCGTACTTTTTCGCCCAATCCAGGCAGGTTCGTTTGATCGCGATGAAGGCAGAGGATAAGGACAAAGACGAGGATGAATGCTGGAAAAGCAATTTCAGCAGCAGCAGCAGTTTTGATGGGTCCTGGCAATTATTTTCTGTGCATGGCACGAACCGTCCTGACTCTGAACCACCGTCACATGTACCCATCATGTCAGCATATTTTCTAGAGAATCGCATGATTCATGCGTTGGCAATTTTTCCTGTGTGTGCCGTGAGCTGGGCAGCGTGTAGAATGCGGTGATGAGAGGAAACTTTTATGTGTAGGGCGAGTGATGCGACCCCACAATCGTTGTTGAGACAATAATTCACATAAAGCTGAACAAGGCTAGATTCCCCTAATGCTAACAAAGTAGTAATCAAAAGAGCACTTGCTTGCTTGCCGGAGTGAGACGGGGGAACCTTCATACTACTTTGTCTAACGCCCCCTAGTCTACTCCACTCTGCTATGCGAAATTCTTGGAAGACGGCCGGTGAACTTTGTGGTGGCCTGTTGGCCGCACAAATTCAAGAAGGGCAGTGACAATACAAGAACAGCGGCGAAGCAGCGACGCTTTCCCCCATCATCAGGATAGTACGCAAAAGGTGAGGTGTATTTTGTGTTCGATTTTTTTCTTTCTTCTCATTTCAGTGTACACAATGTCCCCTTTGCCTTCCCTTTCAACACTTCCTTCCCTTTGTCGTGACTATTCTATTGACACGTATTCTTCTTATCATCCAAAGTCTAACCTTTTCGGAATAAACCTTCGAAGAACTCGCACTCACGTTTCTACCGCAGGTTATCCCCTTGCCTCCATTGTCTCTATCGCTACTGGCACTCGAAATCGGTCCCCCGTCTCTTGAACAACACGGTCTCGCCATTCAATGCAATAGCCGGGTTGCTTGACTGTCGGCAATAGCTGTCGTGGATCCTCCTTCGTCTTGACATTTCCGTCCATGAATTTTACGAACAATTCCCCAAAAAACTTCCTCCATTCAGCCACAAGGTCCTCGGCATTGCCTACACATCTGTTCGTCATCATGGCGAGCGCCTTGTCCTCATCTTCAGCCCACAGTCGAACAAACTCGTTGTCGATCGAGGCTGCAAGCTCTTGGTGCTTTTCTTCTCGGACTTTTTGTCGTTGCTTGACATCCGGATGGATTAGAGAGTAGCGGGTATAGGCAAAGTTTGCAACCATATTGAAGACCCAAAATGCCTTCTCCGGCTCAAATACCGCGATATCCCCAGGACCGTAGCTAGGGGGGACACGCGTTTGGCCGCCATAAACAGGAGTCATGACCGAAGAGTCCGTATCGTCCACCGCAAACAGTTGCAGAGCCTTGATCGGATCGGGCATGTCACGACGTAGTTGTGCCAAGAGATTGAATCCAGTTTGCTGCGTGGCGGCTGCACGTTCATGGAAGTACGTTTGGCCGTCACTCGCTGTCCACGTCAAAGGTCGCCAGCGGTAAGGGAGACCGAACGCCTCCGCACCCACGTCCGTGTTGAAGGACAAGGGTGTATCTTCGTAGTGGCTACGCATGGCCTCAAGGATGTCCGAGGTCCGCAGCGGCGCCAGCGGCTTGATGTACAGGGGCATACGATTCGTCAAATTAAAACCCAAAGCATAATCGAGATAGGGTCCCATGATGGACGCATCAGCAGCCGTGGCACGATGAAAGAAATCCCAGACACGGCCCTCACATCCCCTCGCGGTTTCAAAAGTCAAAGGATTGTACACATCGCTGAACGAAAAGGCCTCGTCGGGAGCGTCAGAGGGAAAGCGGCCAATATGACGGGCAAATGCAATCGCATCGTCCGAGTACAGAATCTCATCTTCGTTACCCTCTGGAAATAGACTGCAAATGCGTGCCTGGTTCGCATGGGCAGAGATGTAGCCATTTGGGATCCGTTGCGCCGCCCAGACGGCACCTTTCTCGTACCCACCCTTCCCAATCATCTCCAAGATCCACACCTCATCAGGATCAGCCACCGTGAAGCTTTCTCCTTCCGAAGCGTATCCATACTCGGTGACAAGATCTGTCATGATTTTAAGTGCTTGACGCGCGGAAGTAGCACGCTGAAGAGCGATATAGATAAGCGAGCCGTAGTCAAGGATAGCATCGGGCTGACTCGCTAGCTCCTCAAGGCCTCCCCAGGTCGATTCCGTGATGCACAACCCATATTCATTGACGTTTCCGATAACATTATATGTTAAAGGCACCTGAGGCAAGAGTGAATTCGACAGACGATGGGGCTGGGGCGTTGATACACAGAAGTACTCTCAAAAGGCATGAGGGCGCTTGTGGGTGGGGAGGATGTATTTACCTGATCAATGACGCCTCGATATTCACCTGAATCCCAGTCCGTCACTTTGATTTTATCCCCAGATGAATGATTACTGCGAGGGAAGAACTGCGAATTCATGCGGACGGGTGTTTTCATATATATACGGGACAGGCTTCCTAACGTTAGGCCCGCACATGAGCCCAACCGTAAAAGATGCTCCCCGGGGAGAATTCCGTGCCCAATCCTTACCTGAAGATACCCATACAAAGTATGGGAGTCCGCCGCATAGGTGACTTGCAAAGTCTCGGTTTGTGACGCGCCCGAAGTGACAATGAAGCACGAGCAGCCTTCGACCCACGGCAAAAATACAGCCAGCAGCAAGAGCAGCGACGCCCGCAACCGCCAGTACCGCATATTAGCGCTCATCGAAGTAGGGAGGAGGGAAGGTTTGAGTGCGAATAATGAGGGAGAAAAGAGGATAAATGTGCGATGAGAAAACAAGAAGGCCTGCTCTGCACCTGGTAGCCTTCGTATATTTGACAATGAATTTGTTCGGTTGTTCGGCTCCAACAGACTGTCGTCGGAGGTTCCGACTCGGATGTCGGACAATTTTGGGTCGTGGTTTGCGGCCCGAATCGTGACCCAAATTGATTTTTCGTCCCAATATTCCGCGACCCAAATCCCAAGATATACACTCCCTGATATGAGCACGCCCCATGCGTTTAACCTTGGTGATGAATATAGTAATACGTTGTTAGCTCGCTCGAAGTTGCTCGAGAACGTCTTTTCAACTGACCTATTTGCCACCACGGCTGCTCTACGGGTAGTGTGGCTGAGACCGGTCAATGAATTGTGGTCGAGGTGCCATTACTCCAGGTGCATGAGAAGGTGTTTTTTTTTTTATTTGAGTAACTACTTTTCGCTGATATATGCGCGGAGAAGGGAGGACACTATGACATACACTATGTAGTCAAAGTAATTTTAGGAAACGCAGAAAATCATATGTGGAGGTGCGTGCACTTTCAGGAGATGTTACGGAAACGCGTGAACAAAAAGAACCAAGCAGAGAAAGATTGATTGATTCAAATGTTTTTCATCATTCCCTGCGTCGCACAAGATGGCGCACGCCAAGAAAGAAAGCGCTATCAAATTTATTAATCACCCCGCCAAAACATTACGTGTGTCGTCTCGCGCGGACACACACTCTCTTCCCAACCGTTCCATAAGTTTAAGAAACACAAATCATTCGTTCATTAAATTTTATTGCTTGGGTAGCGAATCCCCTCTCTCGCTTTTAACTTTCTTGCTTACCTCAACCTCCATCAGATAAAGATAAAAGGCGCACATCGGTACAAACAAAAGAGCTGCGCCAGGGCATTCGCCTGATGCGGTGGTAGGTATTCCGTACGTCGAGTGAAAACGTTCCCTTCCTCGTGCTTAACAAGGTACCACGGATCCCATGCGCACAAATGAAAGAACTCACAGTCTCTTTTGCCCTTCTCTCTGTCCGTTTTCCTCCGCACCAAGACGACGCTGAAGTCCCTTGGCTGCTAAACCTCCCTCTTGCTGCACACGGACAACCAATTGGTGTCTCAAGCTTGCAGTCTGCTTTCGAACAGGTTATATTTTTCCTATGTGATGCAAATTTGCCCCATTGCCCGCTTGATGTGCCCTGGCTGTCTATTTAGCTCTTGGACTTCATCCACTCTCCAAGCAGTCCTATTTTCTATTTATAAAATTGAATTTACATAGGCCATTACCCGCCCCATCGTCATTTTGCTCTTATCCACTTCCACGGTGTCATGACATGGCCGAGTCTGCCGCCGCCTCAGCCTCTGTTGCCCGTTGCCCGTCATGATTCTGGTGAGGAGCTACGATACAGCAATGGAAAGCCCGAGCGCGGCGCTCCTCGTCACGCACCAGGGAGAGCAGAATGTTGGCATGTTGGTAGCCTTGCTGCGAGAGAGGTGCGGCACGCGCGGCGGCCGTTGCAAAATAGGCTGGGTTATTCTCGTCCAGGGCGGCCGTTGAGAGGAGGCGGGCGATGGATTTGAAGAGCTCCTCCAAGCACTCGGGGGCGGCTAGGCTAAAAAGTGTGACGCCCGTGAGCTTGTTGTTGGTGTATCCGGTCACGCGACTAAATTCGTCGTTGCACTGCAGGATACGTCCATCGATCGAGACCACGGCCATGGGCACGTGCGAAGACCGGAAGATCTCGCTGAAATCGAGGACTATCTCCCGATGCGCTGCGCCTGCCGCCGACATACCTCTGCCTCCACCTCCGCTGCTCATGCTCTCTCCATCCTCTGACGCCGAGCTCACAGAGGAGGAAGACGGCCCCCCGCCCCCGCCCCCACCACCGCTGCCCCCACTGCGGACACTGTTATTGCCACTCCCGCCGCCGCCGCTGCTACTTCCACCTATCTTGTGCTCCTGGTCTAGACAGTTCTTGCGCTGGCGGAGGTGCTGGATGTACTCGTCGCAAGCCGCCAATATATCGAACTTGGAGGTGGAGCGAAGGGGGAAATTGCTGTTCTCAAGCACACCCTTGAGACTGTCGATCTGGTCCGTGATCAGATGTGCCCGCCGCTGCTCCCGCTCATTCCGCAGCCGCTTCTTCCGTTCCTCCGTCATACCATCCTCGTCTTGTGTGCCCCCATCTGTGCTGGCACAACTCTGTGTGGCTGAGACCCCCCGCTTCGCGGAGGAACCACCACCAATCATGCTGTCGGTGCAGTTGCCACCAACACTTCCACCGCTCCCACTGCCGCCCATTTGCGCAACTTGCAGCAGCTCCTGCTTTACCACCGGCTGCGGAATGAGCATGACCGGGCTCAAGGGCAAAGGTTTGGGCAGAATGGCCACGTCATATCGGGGCAGGATGGGTGTGTGCTGGTGGTAGCCCGCCTGCTGATGGTGCTGCTGTGGATTCTGCAGGTGCGAGGCACCTGAAGGCCTGCAAAATTGCTGCTGCAGTGATTGTTGTTGCTGCTGCTGTGGTAGTTGTTGTTGCTGCCTCTGTCCTTGTTGCTGCTCATATTGTTGGTGTTGATGATGTTGCTGTTGCTGGTAGTGCCGCTGCTGCATGGGCGTGGGCATAAACTTTGAGGGACAGAAGAGGGAGGAAGAGGGTTGCTGCGACGGCTTCTGTCGCAGTTGGACCGGTGCTTGTGGTAGTAATGATGCCGCATGAGGAGCTATTCTCTGTGGAAGATCCCCCCCCCGTTTAATATCGCTCCCAAACACGGGTGCGGGTGCCAAGGGGGCCGAGGAATGACGGTCTCGTGTCATGGAAGGAGGTGATAACCCTTCCGACACGCCCGGCCCTATGTCGTCGTCCACATCGCTGTTCCAATCCATCGCACCACCGTCGAAATTTGAATCTGGCATCTCTTCTTGCGAAAGTGATGGCTGCTGCTGCTGCTGCTGCCGCTGCTGTCTGATGTCGTTGCAGTTAGTTCCCGCCTCGCCTTCAGCGCCTCCGCCGGCACTGGAAAAAGGCCAATGAAATTTTGCGCCGCCACTTCCACTGCCACCGCCACCAGCTTCAGCAATAGAAGAAGTGCCAAAGCCGCGGGCATGCTGAGAGGATGGAAGTTGGCGGTGGTGCATGTTGTGCACAGTCGGAGCTGAAGTAGTCGCTCCCGCCGTCGTCGTCGTTGTCGTCATTGAGGCCGTTTGTGACTTTGAGTCACCAAGCTCTGACGGGTGCCCTCCCCAGTCCATCTCATGGATGTGCCTGTGGGTGAGAAAGGGTAGTTGGGTGTGGTGGGGTGAATCAGGAAGGCACAGGATTTCAACACGACACCAGTGCGGAAATGGATCTGGGGGGAGATATGTGTTTTTCCGGGGTCTTTGTGTCGTCTGCCTCGCCCGGGTGGCTGTAGATGTGAGGCAACCACCTTGTTGACCGAATTTGAGACAGTGGGAATATTTATGCTAGGGCAGGTGGAGGGGCGACGCAGAGGATGCACATGAGGGAAAGAACCGATACAAAAGCACTTGCGCGGCGACACGTACCCAGTCACAAGAGAGCAAGCTCAACACACTTCGGAGAGCGTTTTTCTGTGGACCCCATGGCATGATCCAACCAAATGGGCCTCGATTGCCCAGGCGCAACTTGCCTTGTAGGCATACACCACACCAAGCGAAAACCCGGACACCAAGGCCCCACAACCCCACAGTCGAGTCCCCCCCAAAAGAAGACGAGTTGATAATATATGAGACCATAGGTAATATGAGTTTTACTTTTTGCTTCTTTGTACTTTTTCGCAAGCTGGGTCTCACGGACCTGCGCATTACTCAGAATTTTCATGCGTGACTGACTCCCCACAAATATACGGCCCTTTGCTTTTAACACTGGGAGAGAGGATGGGCGATGGGAGGTTGATTCTTGCTGGGGGCAATATATGGACCTAAAGGGGCTCTACAGTGATGAGGGCAAGAGGAGAGGTTGGTGGGCCAGATGCAACTCTTGGGGACCAGGGTATACTCAAACATCATTGACTTTCCAGCCCCCACTCAAGACGGGGAGGGAGGAGGAGGAGGAGGACGAGGAGGAGGAGGTGGTGGTGGTGGTAGGAGGCGAGCCACCATTGTGGTTGAATGTCGAGATGTTGGTTATCGAGGAGAGAAAAGAGGAGCCGCGGACAACAGCACTATCAAAGAGGGTGCGGAAAGAAGAGAAAGGCTGGGTTGTCCCGCCATCGAAGTGGTCGCTGTCGTGGCCCTGAAGATTGGAGGGCAGAAAACTAGCTTGGTCCTTCTTGGCTGACACAGACGAGGAAACGACGCGCACTTTCCCTCCATTTCCTACCGTGTCGACTCCTTCCCCTTTCTTGGTGCAGTGCTGCACCCAAGGATGGCGCAATGCGTCCGCAATTGTGATGCGCGCGGTCTCGTCGACTGTCAGCATGCGCCGTGTCAAGTCTTTCGCTGCAGGTGAGATCCGTGCCCAATCCAGCTCGTCCATGACAAACTCTCCCCGTACCGAGCGTTCTAGAGCGTCCTGGTGACTGCTGCAACTTCCACCCACCTCCTGCTGGCGCTCCTGCTGCTGGTGTTGAAAGGGCGCGTAGCCGACCAAACATATATGAAGCACCACCCCCAGACTCCAGACGTCAGCTGACGGCGTGTAGCGCTTGTGCAAAATCACCTCGGGCGCCATGTAGCCAATGGTGCCATTCACGCGCTCGTCGAATGCCAAATTATATCGCAGGCGCGACAAGTAGTCCCAGTCCTGCTCGGCGTCCTCCTTCTCCTCATTATCATCCCCCTCTTCTGTCTCCTCCTCCCTCCCTTCCTCCTCCTCCTCCTCCTCCTCCTCCTCCTCACCGCCCCACCCCTCTTTTCCTGCAACACACTCGCTTACTGCAGCCCTCACCTCCAACTTCTTGATTATGCCTTTCCCATATCGGCTGCTCCGCATCCCGAGCCGATTCGTCGGCTGCATCTTGCGCGACAGGCCAAAATCCGTGAGAAGAACCTGTGACAGGTCCTCTTCCTTGACGAACAGCACGTTCTCAGGCTTGATGTCCAAGTGAAGCACACCATGCTGGTGAAGAGCCTGCACCGCCGACAACAGTCGAGATACTACCACGGCAGCTTCGGCTTCCGACCCACGGCCCCTGCTGACCAGGCGCTGGAGCAGGTCGCCCCCACGACACAGGGGGAACATGATCCAGACCCGGCAACCCTCTACGTAAATGCGCCGAGGCGCCATCAGGTGCGGGTGTTGAATCCGCTTCCTAACCAAGGCCAAAATATCCGTTTCAGCCAAGGCCTGGTCCCGCTCCATCCGTCGGCGGACATGCATGACCTTAACTGCCAACCGCTCACCATTGCGCATGTCCAGCATCTCCACCACCTGGGAAAACCCGCCCTCACCCAAGGAGGGCCCGAAGCGTAATGCCGACCACCACTCGGCCAAGGCGATACTCTTCCTTATCTTGGTCATCCATACCTCCTTCTCTTGCAAGCTCTCTGCTCGAAACCACCACCCTTCCGTTGGCACGTGTCCATGCCCCTGGCTACTGGATGAGACAACCGAGCCTACAATTGACCGCCGCTGGTGAAGCTTGCGGGTCAATTGATGCGGTGAGATAAGGGGCTCCTTCTCCCCTGTGCTGGGCGCAGCGTCCGCGACCCCGTCTAATGAGTGTGTGGGTGTACCGTCTGAATCACCCTCATCGAACTCGTCATCGGAGCTGTGCGCCCCGCAGATCTCTTCCTCCTCCTCGACTCTTTCAGAAGGGTACGCGTCTTCGGGTTTGCCAGGAATCACACGGAAGGATAGACCATCTGCACAGTCCTCCTCCACCACCCGGCTCCACTGCGTCAATTCCATGCATCCAATCGACCCCTTCTCCGGACAGTCGCCTCCGCCACTTCCCCCCGGCGCTGCCGGTCCATTAGCATACCACAATCTACGGTTTGCAAGACCGACCCACCGTCGCCGCCATATCCGGAGACCACCCGAGCCTTGCTTGATCAGCCAACCCTCCTGGGCAGGGGAAAAGACAAAGAGCCCGTCTTCAGGCCTAGCGTTCTCTTCCTCTTCCTTACTGCCACCGTCCTCTGCAACCTTTTCCACACCTTGAGTCCGGCACGACTTATCCTTCTGGAAAGCGACCGCGTCCCGCTGCCGACGGCGTCGCTCCCGCTGTCGTTGCTGCTGCACGTGGCGGTCTTCCATGGCTACTTGCAAGCATCGATCATCCAAGTCCGGGTGTGACTCAGCACCCTTTCCATAGACCTTATAACTTACATGGAGCGGCGGGGCAAACATGGCTGTTTGGTGGATTGTGATGAACATAGAAGGAGCGAGCGAGAAATGAGCAATATTACAGGGCACGTGGACAGATGCTAGACACATCCCCGTCGCCGCGATTCCCTTTGAGACGTGAAAAATGGAAAACCAAGCCTACACTTGACGTCCTGAAGAGTGCTCAACAATGACAACCCTCCGATTATACGCACCTAATGTGGTAGAGTAACGCAAGTAGGCGCCACTCGTCGAGGCGGCGGTGCCTCGTTGTTCTCCTTCTCTGCTGATGCTGTTTCAGAGCGAGGCTATCAGGGCCAGAAGAAGGTGCTGGCCGCAGCCTGGAGTGCTAATGCGCAAAGAAGAAGGAAGGACGGATGAGCATGTACCAAAGAGAGTAAAACAACAAAGAAATCCTCTGGACCCTACAAATTGCATGCTCTCTTCAGTCACTTTGAACGTGGTGCGTCACGATGCGTGTCGCTCGTTTCAGCTCTTCGATCTCCTAAGTCAGAGGAAAGCATGAGATGGCGAACGAAAACCACGATTGTGCTGTGTATGCATTTTTGTTTGTTTGCTTTTTTTGTGCAGGCATCTGGCTTTCTGCCTCACATAAACAAAAACACATCATCCGCCATGCACACCGTGCCTTCTCTCCATCGCCTACCTCGGTTTTAAAATCACATGTAATCAATCATTATCAACTATCCATCACATTCCTTTTCATCTGCACCCGTCATTGACATGTCAAAATTTGCTCTTGTCGTTGCCGCCAATGGTGCGGACGCCGTTCTCAAAACCTGGGGGCATCATGGAGTCATAGGCATCATTTTGCCATGGCATTTGCTCACCTGTTGCCTGCGCCTTGCCTTCCAAGGCCTCAAGGTCAAAGACCGAGACGGAGCCCTTCTGCCACATGTAGTCCTGTTGCTCGCGATGGGTCATGGCCTTGCCATAGATAGTGGTGGAGACCTCTTCCGCCTCCTCCACCAGGGCCCGCAGCATGGCCCCAAAGTCGTTGGCCTCGATGTTCCCAAAGTTCTTGATGAGCTGCCGGAGCTCCTCGATGAAATCGGGCGGGGGCACGTCCGGCATAGCCTCGGTTTTAGCCCCCTCTGCCGTCAAGGAGGTGGCCTTGGGTCGAAAGGCGTCGTGCAACACCTCCTTGCGCTTCTCCGAGTCGGTCACCCGCAGCAAGCGTCGGACCAACCGCGTGGACGGAGTCAGCTTCTCGTCGATCGCTTCCCGGGCCGTGGCCACGAGTTTGCGAAATAATTCCGCCGCAGGAGCTGCCCCAGCCCGCTCCGCCTGCTGCACATTCGTCTCGAGTAGCAAGATAAAGGGCTCATCAATTTCGCCCCGGTCGTTCAGCTCGTAAATCTTCTCGAGCATGGCGTCCACGGCCCCGGCCTTGACGATGTTTTGCAAACGCTCCGCCGCTCGGGACATGCGCTCCTGCAGAATATACTCGATGTGGCCCTTAAGAGCCATCAGGCGGGAGAGCATGTCGGAAGGCGTGGAGGCATCTGCCAGGCGCTCGCCCAGCAGGTCCAAGAACTCCATGGTGCATCGCTCATAGTTGGCCTCAACTACCTCCCGCACATACGAGGCATCCCCAAAGTCAAGACCCAAGAAGGCCTCCAGCAACTGCTCATAGCTCTGTTTTGGGTCCATGGCCGCGGCCGCATCGTTCCCGCCCATCCCCACCGCCCCCGCCGCCGCATCTCCCGCACCCCTACCCTGCAGACGCTGGAGCTCCTCACGCTGGCTCTGACGTTGCGCTTCAGTCTCTTGCACTGTCTGGGCCCGCTTCTTGGCCTCTGCCATTTCTGCCATAAGCTTAGCTTCTTCCTCCAGCTGCTGTTGCTGTTCCTCCTTCATCCGCGCCGCGTCTTCCACCTTCTTCCGCTCCACGGCCTTCTTGACGGCGTCTACCATTTCCACGAGCGAGCGCAGCGCTTGCCGCTCGTCCAGGTCCGTGGCCTCGCTGATGCGGCTTTCCAAAAAGTCCACAAACCCGGCATTACAGTCGTCCAGTCGCTTGTAAATCACTTCCCGCACGTCCTCGGTCGTAAAGATGAGCTCCGCCAGCAACACGTCATATGGGTCCTGAGGAAGGGTGGAGAGGGTACGGAAAGGCGGGTGATTGAGAGACGAATACAACGGGGACGACATCTCGTATCACACACCAAACATCATTCAGCATATATTCTCCAACGCGACCTTGCTGACCACGTACCGACACTCCCTTTCGAGTGCTGCGCTCGTATCACGTCTCATACCCTAATCCGCACAACGTACCTCTTTGATGACGGCATCTTCCTGTGCGTTTCCACCCAACAAGTCGAATTCGCCTGGAGCCGGATCATTGCTGACCTTGCTGACACTACTACTACTTTTGAGAAGGTCGTATTCCCCTCCGCCGCCCGAGGCTGACAAGGGCCCTAGACTTGCGGCTGTGCTACTGGAGGCTAGGCGGGCATTAGCGGCAAGTACCGGACAACGAGGCAAAAAACCTACAACCGCTTGGGAGAGGAGGAGAAGACCCAGAACGCGCCACATCATGATCTGGATGGGGCGGGTGAGTAGATTAGCTAAGAGCAAGTTGCCCGTGAAGTGTATCGTTGACAACAGCCGGTGGTAGGGGACAACTAAAGTAGTAGTGCTGACTGGTGATCAGAGCGCCATCTACTTGCCCTACATTTGCAAAGGCATTTTTGCTCCCATGTGTGTACTGGATTGTGCACGTTAGCGTTAAGTAGGGCGACAAGCAAGGAGCAAATATAGGCCATCATACTAAAAAGGATACTCTTCCGAGAGACTCGGAGCGACTCGCGGAGACGGGCACAACTTAAAAAGAAAATGTGGGTGGTACACCCCGTCGAGATGCATGTCCTCTGGAATGCAATTCTTTTGTGTTTCTATAACATATTCCTTTAATTTCATATCGTGCGCCTGCCCTTGAGCACATACTTGGGAATCTGCTTTGCAAAATCACACCGGGCCTCCAAAGCCTGCGCCACGTACAGCAACTCCCGCTCCCTGAAGGGACGTCCTATCAGCTGCAAACCCAAAGGCACGGGTACGTCGGCTGCGAAGGATGAAGGCACCACGGATATGGGCACCGAGACGGCCGGCAGCCCAGCTAGGCTGGCCGGGACAGTCATGATGTCGTTGAGCATCAGGGCCGCCGGCTCGGCTGGGGTGGTGAGGGGGAAGGGGCCTGAGGGCGTGACGGGGGTAAGGATGACGTCCACCTGGCTCATCGCCTGGGCCATATCCTGACGGATGCGGACACGGGCTGCCAGCGCCTTTTCATAGTAGGCCGAGTAGGTGCGAGCCGATAGGACTCGGCAGCCGGCGAGGATGCGGCGCTGGACCTCAGGCCCGAAACCTTCGGAGCGGGAGACAGTAATGAAATTATGCAGCATGCCTTGGTCCTTCGCTTCTCTCTCGCTCTCAGTCGCACTGCTGCTGCTGTCACCCTGACTGTCTGCCCAAGCACTCGAAGCGCGATGGCCGTACCGAATGCCGTCGTAGCGCGCTAGGTTTGAGGATGCCTCGGCACAGGCAATGACAAAGTAAGCCGGGAGAGCCAGGGGGATAGAGGGTACGGACACAGGCATCACCTCGGCACCTGCATCCTGCAGCAGTCGCGCCCCTTCCTCCCATGCTGTCACCGTGCTGGCCTCCAGCTCCCGGACCCCAAATTCCGCGGCCAGCCCCACCTTCAGGCCGCGAAGTGAAAAGTTCAGGCCAGCTGTCTGCAAGGCCTCGGTGAAGCACAACTGGTGCGGCCCGTCCCAGCAGGAAGAGTCTCCCAGCGGGTCAGGTCCCGCTACCGCGTCCAGCACCAAGGCTGCATCAGCCACCGTCCGCGTCAGCAGGCCAGGGCAGTCCAAGGAAGAGGCATAGGCGATGAGTCCATGGCGTGATATGCGTCCGTAGCTGGGCTTGAGCCCCACAAGCCCGCACAGGGCCGCGGGTTGGCGTATAGAGCCTCCCGTGTCCGATCCCAAGGCCGCCAGACACGCACCCGTCGCTACTGCTACGGCACTCCCTCCCGAGCTGCCCCCAGCTGTGAGTCGGAGACCACCACAGTATGCTGACGACGAGGGTGATGAGGATGATGAGGGTGATGGTGACCATGGACTGACAGTCTCACCAAAGTGAGAAAAGAGCGTGGCTGAGCCCATGCCAAATTCATCCATGTTGGTCTTGCCCACCACCACTGCCCCAGCCGCCTCGAGACGTGCCACGGCAGTAGCCGAGTACGGAGGGACGAAATCTGCCAGCATTCTGGACGAGGCTGTCGTCCGTACACCTGCTGTACAGAAATTGTCCTTAACCGCGATAGGAATCCCGTGCAGCGGCCGCCCTCCTGCTGTACTCTGCGACGCCGCTGCTGCCTGCGCCAGGGCTGCTGTTTCCATCGTGGTGACAAAGGCGTTGAGGCCTGCAATCTCTCGCTGGCGCTGCAGGCATTGCTGCAGGATCTGAGTGGGTGTCTGCTCACCCTGCTGGATGGCCGCCGCGGCCTCGACCACGGAGGGAGGCAATGGAAAGGGCTGGCAGGCGTAGGTGCGGGGAGGTCGAGAGGAAATGGAGCAGAGATCTATTGTTGTGGTCGTTGCGGCAGGAGGACGACGTGGAAGCCAGTGCCCGGGTCTCCTTCTGCTCGTCGAGGGCCCACAAAGGACTAAGCGCGTCGGCCGCATCGCGCTGGTGTGGGTATGGTAGTGTCGGGCGGGGCATGGGGAATGTGATGTTATTTATGCGCGTGGAAAGGAGGAGTGAACTTGAACGACTGAAGCACTCAGCCAGGGTGTGGGAGAGAACTTGCCGATGCTGCATTGCGTGTGCGTCTTGTCCTTTGCTTGCTTGTTGCTTTGAAACGTGGATACTTCAGCCATCTTGATCAAAACTGTTCTGTTGCGGTATGCAACCTGTCTTTCACAGGTTCTCCCTCTTCTCTTTTTCCTTCTCCCTTCTCTTTTCCCTTTTTCCTCAGAGCGGGAACACCCCGTCGCAGGGGGTTGACTTGGCGCTAGAGTAGCACCCACGGCAGCCGCATTCACGGCGGATTCACAGTTGCAACACGTGTGTGCCTTCGGTCGTGGTAGGCAAGGTGGGATAGGGGGATGCGGGGTCGCTCGCGGAAGTATGAAAGCCTTCTGTTAGACTACTTCATACCCGCTCATAAACCCTACGCACAGGTAAATAATAGCATGGAGGGGGCACAAACTTCAGCAGCAGCAGCAGCAGCAACAACAACAACAACAGCAACAGCAACAACAACCACAACAACAACAACAACAACAACAACAGCAGCAGCAGCATCTTCATCTTCAGCAGCATCTTCAGTGGCAGGCGGCGGACGAGGGAGCAGTCGCAGCGCCACCCCAACCCAACATAGCGCGAGCCCGCAAGCGAGCGGGGGGGATTCGCGCTTCGATTGCAATGTGTGCCTGTCGGAAGTTGAGGATCCAGTTGTGACGCTGTGCGGACATTTGTACTGCTGGTCTTGTTTGTACCGCTGGTTAAACACGAACCACACGTGCCCCGTGTGCAAGGCAGGAGTCACCAAGGAAAACGTAATTCCTCTTTACGGGCGAGGAAGCGAGCAAGTGGACCCTCGGACGAAGACTCGGCGGGCAAGAGGCGGTGTGGGGACAGGACATGAAGCGACGGACGTGCCGGGACGCCCAACCGCACAGCGGCCACAAGCTAGCACGTTTATCGGAGGCACGCCGGCTTTCATGGGAGGCCTTCCATTCAACGCCTTCGGGACGACGAATCACTATACGGGAGGACTGGGGGGGATGGGAGGCTCCGCTGCTGGCGGGGGCATGGTGTCGTTTTCGGCCGGTTTCGGCTTCTTCCCATCCTTGTTCGGCCTTCAATTTCAAACTTTCGTACCCTCGTCCTCTTCTTCCTTCGCTTCCGGTACAACGGCAGCTGGGACACGGGGAGCGACGGGCGGAAGTGGAAGTGGGGTAAACTCGACAGCTGACGAAGCTCAGCAAGCCTTCCTTTCCAAACTTCTGCTCATGCTGGGCATTTTTACGCTTGGCGTCTTGGTCTTTTGCTAACGCCCTGTGAGTAGATAACACCCTTTCATACACAGAGCACACAAACGGTACATGTAGATAGGAAATGTTTCGCACGAAGAAAAATAGTGAAGGTTTCTACATGAAATGAGAGAATGGATTGGCCAGTGTAATGGTCCACGTCAGGAACGGACGGAGTTAGACGCGCAGTCAAGAAGGGCCCGAGATATGACGATGGAAAGGAAGAAGACACACATTGTTGTCCAGTGAGAGAAAGTACAAATATCGTTGCCTGGATTCTACACATTGACATTTTTTTCGAGGGCTAATGTGGAGGACGAGTTCATTGTTTCTCTAACGTGCAATTGAACAGTCGTCTCATCATCGCTACCACCCTCCCACGCACAGGGCACACTCTGCGTCCTCAGTCACCAACACACGCACGCTCCTCCTCTATCTGCACTACCTGCAGAGCTCTTTCACCTTGCATGCCTCGAAATCGCCCGTCTTGCTAAGCTTACACCATCGACGCCAGCTAGTCTGTAGCCGCATCGTCATGGGCGGGCTGCTAAGCAAAGGGATTGAGTACGAAGCTGATGGCATGACGGTGAGACAATGTCTTTTCTGTGACATTGCGGCTGACAAACCAGGCCTTAGACAGACAGCTGTGGCTTTTGAGGACGACAAGGTGCGATTTGTGTGTGTGGACGACAACGATCATGAGCCATCCTCTATTTCACTTCCATCTCCCATCCTTCATCCTTTCATCTTTCATCCTCATCCTCATCCTTCACCTCCTAGTATAGGTGGTGGTCTTTGCCCCCCTGGAGCCATGCGCCTCAGAGCACTGGCTGGTCGTACCTCGGGCTCACCATCGTAGTGCTAGCACCTTGACGGCTAATGACTTACCTCTCCTGGTGCACATGAAAAACATTGGCTCCCAAATACTCGAACAAAAACAAGCCGGGAAGAGCCCTCAAGACACCCGCTTCTGCTTCCATGTCGAGCCGTTTAATTCAAGTAAGTTTTCCTGTCTACTCTTGCATTATCATCATTCGAGAATGAGGGGGAATCCTCACATGATTCGTCGCCAGCATCTCACACACTGCTTTTTCTATTTCTTGTAGTTGCTCACTTACACTTACACTGCCAAGTCTTGCCTTTCTTATCGCCCCTGTCATCGTGGAAGTACAAGGTCGGCACACAGTGGTGCTGGAGCTATGACTCTGTGAGATTGCGTCTGGAAGAGGAATAATTCGCTCCTTAAAAAAACGCTGGTGGCTGGTGTAGACGGTTGCTATCTCCCCTTATTTGATGGCTGTGAGTGAACCTCCGTATACCTATTCGTGTTAATCCATCTGTTACTGGAACCTCCTTCTGCATGAGTGCATGGTAGGAATGAGGACAAGCAGCATATATAATTACATTAGTGGTTTGGATGAAGCCAGATCTCAATCTGTGTTGAAGTTTTCCTATTTTACGATTGTCTTCGTTTCCTTTTTCTGCGGATTTGGTGGGGGGTTTCTTCCTCTCTTCTCTACCCGTCCGCCAGCCCACCCATCCCCCCGACAATCATTCAATGCAAGTACTCAGCAACCAAGTAGTGAATGGCGCCTGTGGCCTGGTCCCGAACGCGCAGCCGGCCATCCATTTCCAGCCCCAGTGGAGTAACGACCACATCGTCGTCCCGCCGCCGGTACTCCTTGCCCCATGTAGCCAACCCCTCCCAATCAGCTACCACGAGCTCCGCCGTGTCTTCTGTCGCCGCCTGGCCTATCCACTCCGTCACGGCCCGGGCAATGCTAATCGACAAGTCCTTGGCAGTATCCGCGTCCGAGACTGCTAAGCCATGGTCGGCCAGGCAGGTGGCGGTGCGCCCCCGATCGGCGCCGGCGGCAGGCACTGGCGGCGCCTGGACCACGTTGACGCCAATACCCACCAGGTAGTAGGCTGATGAGCTGTCCATTTCTACAAGCAAGCCGCTCACCTTTTCGTCACTGAGTAGCACGTCATTGGGCCATTTGAGGTGGACGTTGGCCCTGGCCTCCGAGGTGGGTAAGACATGGATGATCGCGCGTGCCACCAGCGTGCCTATGCGGAGAGGCAGCAAAGTGATTGCGTACGGCAATAAGGATACGGCGCTTCTGGGAAGGGCCAAAGTCAGAAAAGCGTTGCCCACTATCCCGACCCAAGCACGGCCACTTGTACCCCTGCCCTTGGTCTGCATCCCAGCCCCAAAGGCTAGCACGTCCACGCCAGCCCTCGACAAGGCCTCCCCCGTGCTGCTCACCAGCAACGCTTTCATGGCGTCCTGCGTCGAATTTACCTCCGGTGACCACACAAAATGCAGACGCTTCCCGTTGCTGGTCTCGATGTCCACGCCAGTACTGCTGCTGCTGAGGATTGTGCTCCTGGTTGGCGAGCTGAGGGTGGAAGTGGAGGATGCCATCACAGTCGTCGCTGTGAGAAGGACAGTTCGGAGCAGCGATGAGGCAGGAGAGGCCCGTGCTCGGGCAATGAAACAAGCAGGAGAGGCAAACGTGGTGCCTTGACTAGCTGCCGCGCAGACGGCAGTCACGCTGCAGCAAGCCCAGGTCAAAGCCAAAAGAAGAAAGCAAGAGGGCGGCGGCGGTATTTGTCCTTGCCGCCAGATCATGAGAGCATCAGGCCACCCAACTGACAGACTAGTGATGAAGCAACAAGGAGATTCCTGTGTGTTTTTGTGTGGTGGTTTGCTGTGCAGGCGGTGATGGCAAAGTGGGATTGGAGAGATTGGAAAGATCCCAATTGTGATAGGGACTTGCGGGCCTCAACCCCCCACTCTTAGGCGCGATCAGGACGTGAAATTATATGCAACATTTTTTAAAAGGGGTTTTAGGCGTATGAAAACAAAGCTGGAAAGGGGGAAAGGGAAAAACATGTTTTTGCTCCTCTTTTTGGGGGTACTGGCGCTCGCGGAGATGGCGAACTTCGCAGCCTGAACGCGCGTCATCACAACACCCAAGGCAACTATTATTCATCATCATGCCCCCCCTGTACGTCTCGGGTGACCATTGGAACCACAAGGGCTCAAAATCTCGTAACTTCATCAAACACAAAATACACAGCTACGGAAGGAGAGTGAGAAGAGGCAGGCTTGGGAAAGGTGCGGGTTGTTGTCGGCGCGCGCGTCCACCAGACACCTTCCCCCCACTCTCCCGTCGAAGCCTAAGCATCACCATTCGGGCACGCGGTAGCGGCAGTGCGGGCGGCGTTGGTGGTGGCACCACCGGGGGCAGCAGCATTAGCAACGGCGGCTCTAGCCCTCACGCGCTCTTTTCAACATTTTCCACTACGGCCGCCGCCGCGGCAACTTTCCCAAACCCAATGGGGGATTGGGAGGAGCTCAAACGCAAAGTGCGCGGCATAGAGAGCAAGCTCGAGGTACGTGGCGAGTGTGCGGGGACATAAATACGGAAAGATCACCCGCATCATGAGTGGGTGAAAATGGATGGGGCCGTGCAGGCCTAGTTTGACTATCCTTCAGGAGCGGCTGTGCAGTTGTGAATTGAGAGAGAAAGCATGGCCAACATGGGATCGTATGCAACGAGCTCGCTTATTTCCACGATGACACAATGACACGCTACCTTGTCGCTAATATACTCGTGGTAATCCTTCCGTCTTCGACCATCGCAGGAAAAATGCCAGGCACACGCCTTTCTAGCGCAGCCCATGAATTCGGACTTGCTTTATGATGAAGGTGAGTCAAGAGGAGTGGCAAGTTTATGCATAGAAATATGAGGAAACACGCTAGTCTACATGGTGTATGGCGCAGATCCCCTCGTCACAAGCTCAGATCCCTCTTCACCTTTTCGCGCAGAGAATCCACTACTGGAGAGCTCAGAGGAGCAATGTCTGGCCACTGAGATTGAGAATCTTCTGGCGGCGGTAAGTCCGACGATTGGTGTTGTTTAGCCAGGATATGGGGAAGTGTTCCAAGCGTTTGCGATTCTACTGGGGGGCTCTTAAACACCTGTTTTGGTACCATGCCCTCAACGTTCACCGCTACCCCCCTCCTTCCGAACACAGCTTTCGGAATGCAACGACGCCATGGGTCGATTGCTCGCGCATGGGACGCGTACCTCGAGCTCGGCCTTGCTGCAGCGATACAGGGAAATATTCAACTACTACACGAGTGAGTTCCACAAGACACAGGTAGCCCTTCAGCGGAAGCGCGAGAGCGCTGAGCTCCTCAAAAGTGGAGCCGGTCGGGGGGTTACCAAGAAATTCGGAGAATGGGGCAACCCTCAGATGGATCAATTACTGCGGGAGCGCAATGCCATTCACAGCTCTCTCCGCAGTGTTGGTAGCATCCTGAGCCAGGCGATAGAGACGAAGGATGGGTTGCGGGCGCAACGCCAGGGGTTGTCCGGGGCCAATACGGGTCTCGCAGGGCTTGCCACCAACTTGCCCTCGATCAGTCGTGTGGTGGACGCCATCCACCGGAAAAAGACGCGAGACAATGCCATCATCGGCCTCATTATTGCTAGCTGTCTTTGCTTCACGATATGGTACCTTGTCTGATTCGAAACATACATGTGCACTGTCGCTCAAAAGAAGACAAGGAAAATCGAAATAGGCATGAAGTACATATCGTCTACTTTCATGGTCAGTGCACTTATTTCTGCTCACCCTTGCTTCTCCTTTGCGTTGTACTGCACGACTTGGGTGGGGAGGCGAGTGGGGTCTCGACGCTCGAGAAAAAGTCTGTCAAAGTCGCTAGAAAAACTCGGACGAGGAATAGGGGATGAATACGCAACATTTTATTGTTGGAAGGCTCCCCCTCGTGTGCAAGCCCTCGAAGACGCAGGTTGCATGCGATAGTTCTAGAGGGATGTAGGAACGCCAAAAAGCGCATGAAGTTCTTTTTGGCGTTTTTTTTTCTACATCTATCGCATGCAACCTGCGTCTTCGAGGGCTTGCACACGAGGGGGAGCCTTCCAACAATAAAATGTTGCGTATTCATCCCCTATTCCTCGTCCGAGTTTTTCTAGCGACTTTGACAGGTTTTTTGACCTGGCAAAGTCCCCAGACGGCCCACACAGGGCCAGGAGGACAAGGGGAAGGAGGATAAAAGAGGAGGTCAGCGGGATCGCTGCACATAGAGTGTCCGCATATCTTGCCGCGGTTGACCAAACCGCAGATCATGGGGACGAGCTTCCCCAAAGACCATACTCCTGTACACCCGCAGGATGTTACGTGCCCCATTGCCGTCCCGGGACACGAACTGTTCACAGGTGTCACACCAATACAGTCCTCGGAAACGCATCGTCTCCCTCTTCCTCCTCCTCCTCCTCCCCCTTCTTCTTCTTCCTCTTCCTCCTCTTCTTCTTCTTCTTCCTCTTCTTTCTCTTCTCCTTCTTCTTCTTCCTCTTCTTCCTCTTCCTCTTCCTCTTCCTCTTCTTCCTCTTCCTCTTATTCTTCTTCCTCTTATTCCTCTTTTACCTCTTCCACTCCTCCTTCTTCTTCTTGTTCGTCTTCTTCCTCCTCTTCTTCTCCTCCTCCGCCTCCTCCCCCTTCTCCTCCTCCTCCTCCACCACCTCCTCCTCCACCACCTCCTCCTCCTCCTACTCCTCCTCCTCCTCCTACTCCTACTCCTCCTACTCCTCCTCCACCTCCTTCTCCTCCTTCTCCTCCTTCACCTCCTTCTCCTTCTGCCCTTCTCGCAATTGGGTTTAGACGCTGCCCACAATCGAGGTGTACCTTTGTCTGTGGTTTGAGGAGGGGGGGGGGGG
>Ga0160420_100087_pt1 | contig 54823 bp, 57 predicted proteins | sample CelAP2metagpilot_FD_108197 | JGI IMG/M metagenome (GOLD analysis project Ga0160420, IMG submission 108197) | Phycosphere-associated microbial communities from algal ponds in Kailua-Kona, Hawaii, USA - Cellana AP2-5-5 metagenome pilot | ecosystem: Engineered > Artificial ecosystem > Aquaculture >...
GGAGGGAGGGGAGGAAAGGGAGGAGGGTAGAGTACGGTGATGAGGAAAAAGGCAGAGAAGGACAGGAAGGAGAAAGGAGGAGCCCTTTCTGAATGTTGCCTATCCCGATGTCAGCAAACATCAAAACGAGACGAAGCAAGGAGGGAGGGGGGCGTGCATACCTGAGGATAGGCCATCATAAGGCTGCGCATGAGTTCAGGCGAGCTCATCATTTGTTGCATCAACGGCGACTGCATCATCTGGTCCATCATCTCAGGGTTCTAGAAGGATGTGGGAGGGAGGGAGGACGGAAGGGAGGGAGGGAGGGACAATGTGAGCACGGACTGCTTTTGACAACGCCCCCCCCAGCACTCCTTCCTTCGGTCCCTCCTTCCCTCCCTCCTTGTCCTCACCTGCATCAACTGCTGCTGCATCTGCTGCTGTTGCTGAGGCGTCGGAAAGCCAGCACCCATCCCCCCCACCCCCCCCATCCCCGGGAAGCCTCCGAACAGGGGGTTCGGACCCGCTTGAAACGGCGGCTGCTGCGGCGGCTGCTGCGGCTGCGGCTGTCCTGGCATACCCCCCATCATTCCTCCCATCATGGCGGCAAAGGGGTTGCCGGGAGTCGGTGTATAGACAGGGGTGGCAGTAGGAATGTTGGTGGCAGTGGGGGCGGAAGAAGCAGCGGCTGCAGCTGCCAAAGAGGGGGAGGGAGAGGCAGAGGATGGGGTAGAAGAAGAGGCCCGGACGAGGTGGACTGTTGACTCGTCCTCGATGGAGTAGGAAGAGAGGGCTTCCTCGTCCTTGAGGACCTTACCCTTGTGGATGAGGCGTTGTTGCACGGCGGGGATTTCCGAGGCCGTTTCGATGGCCGCCTGTAGGAGGCGAGGACGACGTGGTGGGAGGGGAGGAGGGGTGAGTGAGTGTACGGGTCCCCTTTTCGGTCTTTCAGTCTTTCAGTGTTGAGACCGCCTTGACATGCAGGTATGTAAATGCATGCGTTGGAAGGAATGACCCAGACATCTCTAATCTCTACCTAGTGCAGCTTCGTGCTATTGCGTTGTGCCGGGGTCACTCCACTCTCCAATCCCTCTTCCCCCTTCCGTCTCTTTCTTGCACTCACATTCGCAAACCTATAGCTCAAAAGTGATATCTTATACTTCATGAGAAGCCAAACTGTGCTCTTGCCCTCACGCATTTACACACGTCTCTCTCCCTCCTCCCTCCCCTTCCTCTTACCTTCAGGTCGGGGACCTTGAGATCACTTTCCACCGTGACCGTGTACTTCTTGGCGTTGGCGCACTTGACGTGGACAGTGATGGGTGCCATCCTTGCCACTCAGAGGTGGTATGTGTCTGTGATTGGGGATAAAGGGGTCATAGAGGGGATGGGGTAAGTGTGACAAAAGGCCTAGAAGCCAGCACACGCTCATCTCAGCTCCAAAATGACGCACATCATAGTTGGGCTATTTCAAGGACACTGCGAACCCCATTGTCCCAGCGTGGTGCCAAGGCCAGTTCTCTCTGTTGCAGACCAGCGCGGGCAGATCACAGTTGGGGGCACATGCTTGTGCTTCCACATGGCCAAGCAACAAAAAGGCTCTCAGACTTCGATTGTTCCCCGGACCCCGGACAAGCTGAAAAGCCGTTATGAGTTGCTGGCTTTACAAAAAAGGGCCTTGGGCTCTACGCAGCCCCGATGTTACAGTGGGACTTTACTAAGACAGGCTTGTGCGTGAGTTATTTGTGCGCTTTATTTTTAGAGCTACCGTAAATCTTTTATCCCGATTTTTTGCTGAATCTTGCCTCAGGAGTTCTGGAGTGATCGCAATGCACAATGTGATATTAATGAGAAATGTGAACCCACCAGCCGGCATACGAGCCTCAAGTGTCGATACCAGCCATGCCAGGGAACAGAAGTGGGGAGTATTGTGCGGGCGGGGGCGGCAGGGGAAGGGAGTATGAAATTCATGTGCATGAAAAAGGCGCACCTGCAGCAGCAGATGAGTGCTGATAGTGAGAGAGGCCTCATGCCTGAAAGGGAAGCCTGGTCAATCATTTACTACCCGACAGTTATTCAAGTATTCAGGCTTGAGGATATTATGAAAGTGCGAAATAAAGAGTTGATGGAAAGGCTGCTGGAGGAGAAGGGCGAGGATGTTTTCGAGGGAGGACCTGTCCAAGCTTTGCTCAGGCAGGACTCCCGAGCCCCATACATGGTCCGGAGTTTGCGATAAATGTCGATGGCAGCCAACCCTTTCGAGGATTAAGAGCAAGCGCAAATAAAAAATAATAAAAGGCCCATCCTAAGCGCATGTCAGTCCTTTATCATTCGCCAAAAATTATTTCTCAGTGATTTGTTCCAAAAAATATAAATAATAACATTCGTGTTGTTTCAATCGCATTTACAAGTCCTGCGACTCCTCCGCTACCTCTTCACGTGCTGTTTCTCCCTCCGTCCGTCCCTGTACCTCATCCTGCATCGGGTTCCTGACTACTGCGTCATGCTGACTGCCTCCCTCCCTTCCCCCACCACCTGATGGTGCCATGACCGATGCGGACGTCGATGCTAACCTCATTCCTTCCCCCGACGGGACATTCCCACCATCAGCAATCCTCCTTCGACCCGGTGTTATCACGTGCGGATGGGCATGGCTCGTCGCCCCTCCTCCCGCTCCTCCCACTCCCCCCCCCCACAGCAAACTTGACAGATACCCCACGCCTTCCCCTATGGCCGTCGGCAGAGCGGCGGCGGCTGCTGCTGCTGCTACTGCTTGCTGAACCTCCAAGCTTTCTGTGGTCGAGAAACGGAGAATTGTGCATATCACAGGCACAAGAGCAGCACGTTCACTTGCAGCGTCGGGTGGGGAGCGTAGGTACCGGTATATGACATTTTTAAGGTACGTGAGTCGATCTTGAGCTTCCTTTCCTCCGCCGTCGGAAAGCTCTCGTTCTCTCCCGGCGGCTTCGCGGAAGGCCTCAACTTCCTTGTCTTTTTCGGCCATGTTGTATTGGTATTGCCGGAGGATCTGCTCGTGTCCTCGCAGGGTCTCTCCCAGAGCACGGAGCTTGTGCTTGAGCCGACAGACTTCATCGTCGCGTTGAGCTTGGTGACGGGCCGCGAGGACGATTTGTTGCTCCGTGGAGACCGCGCTGTGGGTGTTGTCGAAGGAAGGAGAGGGAGAAGGAGGGGGACGGAGGGAGGAGGAGGAGGAGGAGGAGGAAAGGAGGGCGTTGACATTCCCCTCCTCCTCTTCCAGCTTGCTTTCCTCCCCTCCATTGTCCCTACGTCTCGCGTAGGAAGACGCCGGTTGCTGCTGCTGTTGATGAGAGAGATGTTTGTCGTACTGCTGCTGCTGTTGTTGATGAGAGAGATGTTTGTCGTACTGCTGCTGCTGCTGCTGCTGCTGCTGCTGCTGCTGCTGCTGCTGCTGCTGCTGCAGTTGCTCCAGGGTGCGGTGCAGGGCATCGATTTCCTTGTCCTTCTCCTCTAGCAGCTTTCGCGCCAAATCTCCCTTGGCCTTCCCCTCCTTCCTTCCCTTCTCCACCTCCCCCTGCAGCAGTACCATTGCATCCATTTTATCATTCAGCAGGCCCTCGAGCTTCACCCGCTCCTCCTCTCTCTCCTTCCTTTCATTCTCCCACCGTCCCTCCCATTCCTCCGTCTCCTCCCTCCACGCCTCCTCCCGCTGCTTCATCCGAATCTCCCACTCTGCCGCCTCCGTCTTGGCGGCCTGCACCCTGTCCTCCGCCTCCTCTCTCGCCTCCTTGAGCTCCTCCATTCCCCTCTTCCTCTCCTTCTCCATCTCAGCCAGCCGTCCCTCCACCTCCCCCACCCTCGTCCTCATCCCCTCCAGCCTCTCCTCCTGGGACTTCTGCTCGCTCGCATTCTTTTTCAAAGCCGTATGGGCCCGCGCCCTGTACAAATCAAAAGCCGCCGTGCGTTTCTCCACGTCATCCTGCAGGGCTTGCAGGGCCTTGGCGTGGCCTTGTTGGACATTTTCCAATATCTGGGCATGCTTCAGAGCCACATGAGAGAGCTCCTCCAAGTGTCGATCCTGAAGAATGAGGGGGAGGGAGAGGGAGGAAGGGGAGGGAGGGGAGGGGGAGGAGGAGGCAGACCAGGCGAGTACGTCTTCCTCCGGCCGCCACTCGAGCACCGAGTCCGGCTCTTTCGCTTCCTCCTTTTCTTCTTCGTCTTTCCCTCCTGCCTTCCCGCCCTCCCTCTCTCCCCGCGCGGAGTAACGGACCAAGCACCACACTCTCCCCCCACCCCTCACACGCATCTCAACCTTCACGGAAGAGGAAGGGGGGGGAGGAGGGTTGAAGGCGACCTGTCGTTGGAGGGCCACCACTTGCTCTTGAAGCAGCTCCACCTCCTGGCGTCGGGAGGAGAGGGCACGGCGCACTTCGTTCTCCGCTTCTTCCATAGTCATCTTCTCGTCCTCTGTTTTTTGGGGAGGGAGTGGCGAAAGAAGAAAGGGAAAACGGTAGAATGGGAGAGAGGGAGGGCGGGTGGCAGGGAGGGTGTAAGAAGCGGTCATATCCAATGATAATATCTTTTCCTCATGCCCTCCTTCGGCCCCTCCCTCCCTCCCTTCCTCCCACGCAGTCCGCATGTACCTAGTTTCTGCACCACTTCCTCGTACGAAGCTACCTGCGTCTTGGCCAGCTGCAGCTCGCTTTCCAAATACAAGATCCTGTCTTGCTTGGCCCGTTCGGTTTGCGCGGCGCCCATATCGTTCTTTCGGTGAACAAGAGGTGAGGGGGAAGACGGCGTTCGTGGGTGGATATTTGGAGAGTGAGGCATGCCTGGTAAGAAGAAGAATGGTGGTAATGCCTGAAAAGACAGTCTCCTGACTTCCTTCCCTTCCTCCTCCCCTCCCTCCCTCCCTCCTCTTGATTTCTCACCTCGGCGATCTTTGCCTGTAACTCCCTCACCCTTCCTAATGCCTCTTCCTTGGCATCACTCTCTGCCAGCAACCGCCGCTGGACCTGTCCCCCCCAAAAAAAGCAGAATAGTGAGAAATTAGTCCATTTACTTCCTTTCCTCCCCATTCTCTCTCTGCCTCCCTCCCTTCCCCCTTACCTCCTCCTTCTCCTGCTCCGTTCCCACCAGCTGCTCCCGCAGCGCCCGTGCCTGAGTTTGCAGTTCGCGGAATTTGTTCATCAGGTCCTTCATGCGCCCCACTAGTGTCTCATTCTCCTGTGTCTTGGCCGCCAAGGCAGCCTGGACTTCGGCAATATCTCCCTCCGTCCCTTGCTCCTTCTCGCTCTCTTCCTTTGTCTCTTCAGCGGTGGCAGAGGCTGCTGCTGCTGCCGCCGCTTCCAGGACTGCAGTCAGCTCCTTTTCCTTCTCCGTAAGAGCTGCGGCGAGCGCCGCCATGTTTTCTTGCCAACGTTTCTTCTCTTCCTCCATTTCTGATGTTGCTGCCGCAAGAGCCGCCACTGCCTCCTCCTTGGCCTCTTCCATTCGACGTCGTTCCTCCTTCCATGCCTCCTTCCCTTCCTTCCCCTCCTTCTCGAGGGTTAGCATCGCTTCACGCACCTCCCTTAGTTCCTCCTCCAAGGCCTGCCTCTCCTCCTCCTTCTCCTCCCCCCCCTCCCTCCTCGCTGCAGATACGATTCCTCGCTGCTGTTGCTGCTGTTGCTGCTGCTGCTCGAAGGCCGTGGCGTGTTCCTTGATTAACATTTCCTTTTCCTCCTTTAGTCTTGCCACGACTGTCTCCAAGTCCATGAGGCCAGCAGACGCTGCTGTTGCTGTTGTTGTTGCCGCTGCTGCTTGCTGGGCATCATTTAACAATTGCTGCAGCTTCATCTTCTCTTCGTTCAATCGCTCTACTTGACCAGAGAGCGACGTTATTTCTTCCTTCATCGATGACAGCTTAGTCTCTAGCTTTTCACGCACCCCGTCTGAATCAGCAGCAGCAGCCTCAGCAGCAGCCACTGCTTTCTCTTCCACCTCCTTCTCTGCATCCTGCATGAGCTTCACTTTTTCCTCAACTGCTGCTTCCAGTGCTGCGGCAGCATTGGCCAACGCCTTTTTCAACCTCTCGATCTCCCCTCGGCTTTCTCCTGCCGCCGCCGCTGCCTCTTCTTCTGCTGCTGCCGCTGCTTCTGCTACTGCCGCTGCTTCTGCTGCTGCAGCTGCTGCCACCCGTCCTGCCTCATTCTTCTCCTCTTCTGCGGCCTCCAGTGCTCTTCTCGCATGAGCCAGCTCCTCTTGCGACTTCTTCACCTCTTTCTCTGCTGCTGCTGCTGTTTCTCGTGCCGCCACAGAATCCTCCTTCGCCACTCGAGCCATCTCTTCTCGTAGTTCTTCCATCGCCGCCCCGTGCGCCGTCGTTGCTTGAGCTAACGTCCCCTCCAATCTTATCACCTCTCCCTGGGCCTCACGCAAAGCTTCCTCGATCGATAAGGAAGAGGAGATGGAGGCCTGCGTCTCTGACCTAGAAGCATCCACCTCGCGCCTCAATAGAGCCTTCTCCTCCTCCACTCCCTGCAGCTGCTCCGCCATCAACTTGGCTTGAGCTAACAGCGCTGCCTTCTCCTCCTCTTGTCGGACATGTGCCGTCGCTGCCTCATCCCTCTCCTCCTCTAACCTTCGCAGCTGCTCCTCCGCGGCCTGAAATCGGACCCTCAATCCCTCATTCTCCCCCTCGGTCAAACCACAGGCCGTAGTTGCTGCATCTCTCGCTCTCTCTGCCTCTTGCAGCAGCTCCTGCACCTCCCGCCGAGATTTTTTTGCATCGGCCAAAGCCGCCTCCAGCGCTGCCTTCTCCTCCTCCACCTTTCCTAGCGCCGTGGCTGTTGCATCCCTCTCCCCCTCCACCCCTTGCAGTCGTCCCTTCGCCTCCTCCCATCCTGTTTCCGCCGTAGCCACTGCCATCTCCAGCGCTGTCTTCTCCTCCTCCACCTCGGCCCGGGCCGCTATTGCTGCGTCCCTCTCCTCTTCCACCCCTCTCAGCTTCAATTTCTCCTCCTCCCATCCCGCCTCCACAGTAGCCAGACCAGCCATCAATCGAGCCTTCTCCTCCTCAAGAGCCACACATGCCACCTGTATCTCTTTGAGCTTTCCCGCCGCCTCCTGCCTCTCCTCCCCGTACTTCCCCTTCCACGTCTCCTCCGCCTCGGTCACTGCTGCTGATACTGCCGCGTCAGCCGCTTGCTGTGCCTGTTGTAAACGTGCTCTTGCTTCCTGCCCTTCCTCCTCCAAGCCCTGCACTTGCTCCTTCAGCTGCATGGCCTCTTCCTCTGCTTCTTGTTTCTGACGCATCGCAACTTCCACCTCCTCCTTCGCCGCCGCCAGGGCTGCCATCAACCCTTCCTTCCCTTCCTCCCCCTCCTTTGTCAGACTCTCGAGGCCTTCCTTCTCTGCAATGGTAGCCATCAATTTGGTCGTCATTCCGTCTAGCAAAGCCTCCAATTTACCCTTCTCCTCTCCAAGATCAACCACCTCCCTCCTCACCTTCTCTACCTCCTCCTCCAACCCCTTAATTCTTGCCTGCTGCTCTAGCTCCTCCTCCTTCTTTGCCTCGTCCTGTTTTCTTTCGGCAGCTGCAACCGCTGCTGTTGCTACTGCTGCTTCCGCCAGGTGGGCCCGCATCCCTTCCAGGTCCTGTTGGAGCGAAGCGATAGCCTCATCTTTTCCCCTGGTCATCGTGGCCAGAGTGTCTTCTAAGTCCGCAATTACCCCCTGGCTCTTGCTTACTTCCAGCTCTTGCTCTTCTTTTGCCAGGGCCAGGGCAGCGGTGGTGGCTGCGTGTGCCTCGGCGAGGGAGGAAGTGAGGGAATCCCTTTCCTTTTGAAGCGCATGCAGGTCTTCCTGAGCAGCGGCAGCAGCAGCAGCAGCGGCAGCGGCATTATTCACTGTCTCTACTTTCTGCTCTTCCTTTGTATTGGCCAACGCAGCAGCAGCTGCTTGCGCCTCAGCAAGGGACTGCGAGAGAACGCCCTTCTCTTTTTTCAAGGCTTGGAGATGGGCCTGCAGCTCTTTGTTTGCAGCAGCCGCATCGGCGGCAGCAGAGGCTTCATTCTCACTGGCCGCCTGTCGCTCGGCAGCTAACGCTTCCTCCAATGCCATCACCTGCTTTTTCAACTTCTCTATCTCCTTCTGCATCTCCTTTCCTCCCTGCTTTGTGCCTTCGTTTCCTTCCTCTCTCACCCTCCTCTCCAACTCCTCCTTCACCTTATCCCCCTCAACAACCGCCGCTCTTAACCCTTCCAACTGCGCCTTCAGCAGCACCATGGCCTCCTCCCCCTCCTTCATCCCTTTCTCTGTCCCCATCACCTGCGTCTGAAGCTTCTTTCGCTCTGCCTCTGCTGATGCCAGCACCTGGCTCTTCCCGTCCAAGGCCTGCATGAGATCGCGTTGCGTTTCTTCCAGCGAGATATTCTCCTGGTGGAGGGTGGAGAGCCTCTCACTTAGCCTTTCATGGGCTTGGGAGAGGTCCTGCTGTTCTTGCCTCAGCGTGGCGTTTTCCTCCATGAGGCTGGCGTATTGCTGCTTCTGCGTTTGGTGCTCTTGCTCCTGCACGCTTATCTGGGCCTGCAGCGTTTTGGCCACAAGCTGCAATTCTTTGTAGCGGCCCATGAGGTCTTTGAGCTTCTGGAGTAGGAGAGATTCCTTGTCGGTTTCGCTTGTCTCGGTGGAAGTGGATAGGGAAGAAGGAATAGAAGCAGACGTGGCGCCTTCTCCTTCTTCTCCTCCTCCTCCTCCTTGATGTTGCTGATTCGGCTGCTGCTGCTGCTGCTGCTTCATGCGCTCTTGCAACCCTTTGTACTTGACCAAAATCTCCTTCATCTTCTCAATCAGCTTCCCATTCTCCGCCCTGAGCTGCAACACCTCATGCTCCCCCCCCCCTTCCCTCCCACCCTCTCCCTTAAAGCGGGCGACTTCTGTCTCCAGCGCCGCCACCCGCTGCTCCCCTTCCTCTTTCTGTGCCTTAATGTCTCCTGCTACCTTCTGCAACCCTCGATAGCGGCCTAGCAGGTCCTTCATTTTCTCAATCAATTTCTCGTTCTCCCCCTGCACTTGCGCCAACGACATTCGGAGGGTTTCATCCCTACCGTTACAATCCCCACCACCACCACCAAAAGTTATCTCTTCACGCGGCGGTGACGATGAGGAAGATAAGCTCACTTCGTTGAATCGGGACTCCAATGCACTGTATTGCTGTTGCAGGGTCGCATACCGTTCCGCCAAAGCGGAGGATGGAGCGGTCGGGGAACGGGTCATACTGCTCGAGCTGACCATTTCCGTTTCATCGTCGCCCTCTACGCGTGGGCCTTTGCCACCGGCACTGTTGTTATTGTTATCGTCGTCATTCTTCTTCTTGTTGTTGTGGCGGAGGGAGCCCAGCTCTTCTTCAAGCACTTGGAGCTTGGTGGCTTGCCCTTGACAGAGGGCAAGGAGCTCGCCAGGCGTGCAGTCCTCATACCGGCTAGCAGACGAAGAGGACGAAGGAAGGGGACAAGGGCCGCTCTGCAAGCGTTGCATCCCATCGAGGTCAATCCCTCGTTTGAGCTTTTCGGCGGCCTCCTTGGCCTTGGAAAGGAAGTCCATCGGTGCACTGGTATGGGTTGTGGGGGACGTAGGCGGTCTGTTGTGAGTGGGTGATGATTATGATGATGCCTATTTCGCAGATTGGAAAGCAGGAACGGAGTGAGGCTCTCCGGGGCTTGACGTTGACCGGCAACGCAAGGCCACGCCTTGGTCCCTGTGCAGTCCGTGGTCGTCGTGGTCGTGGAAGGTGTGTAGGTAAAGGGACGTGGAAGGGCTCGCTGCAATCGAGCATCAGTTTCCGCGACGACGGGCAAAGCAAGCAGGCAGACCCCGGAGCGTCTCAAAACAGCCGAGCATTCCCTCCCTGCAACCCATATACAAACACACAGTCTCACAGAGCACATCCAGTACATTGACCACTATCCACCTTGTACCATGACGGAGGACGCGAGTGCGAAGTTGAAAAACTCATGCTTCGCCTCCCCCCTTTCCCCCCTCCCTCGTCTACAAACACGCGCACGCCACAACGCCACAAACAGCAGCACAACAAAGGAGCGATGGTCGAGGATGCCATTTCCATCAAGATCAAGACACTCAAAGGGGGTGGAGAGAACTCTGTCGACCTGAAGCTCACGGCCGAGACTACAGTAGGCCAGCTCAAGGTTTGTGCTTATGCCACAGGAGGGAGGGGCAGGGGAAGGGGCTCTCATGTGTAGACGTGTGAGTATGTGTGCCGTATGGACGCGTGCCATCCGATCAATAGCGTCTCCAACGCCGAGGTTCCAACTCAGCCTCGTCTCTCCCGCAGTCTCTACATGATTCATTCTCAGTCTCACGCTAGGTGGGGTGATTCAGAGACTCGCGGGATGGCCATACGAGTGGAGTATGCACGGGGGGTACATGTGTGCATTCAATAGATTGCTATGCTTGCAGGCAAATTGTTACAGTAATATAACCACACCCCTAAACCCCTCCTTCTCTCCTGTCCCGTCCAGGCGCAAATTGCGAGCAGCACCCTCCAGGTTCCGCCGGAGGCCCAACGGCTTGTATTCCAAGGGCGAATGCTCAACGACGACACCAAAACTCTAGCACAAAACAAAGTCAAGGAAGGATCGTGCATCCTGCTCTCCATTGCCGTGTCCGCCTCCGCCTCCCCCTCCCCCAGCACCAGCATCTGTAACAGTGGCAGCGGAGCCGTGGCCGCTGCCGCTCCTGCTCCTCCTCTTCCCAGCAGTGCTACTGCTGCTGCTCCTGCTCCTGCTCCTGCTGCTTCATCCGCTCCCCAAACTGCTCAAGCTCCCATTTTCCCTCCTCCTTCCACATCCACGGCCTTACCTGCACACATTGTAATCTTGCGGGCGGCGATCGCGGGAGTGCGGACCTCCAACCCGCCGGAAGTGGGAGCAACGGCCCTGAGGACGTTGGCCACGATGCTGGGGAACGTCATAGCAAACCCGATGGAGGAGAAGTACCGGCAGCTCAAGAAAAATAATGCGGCGTTTGTGCGACGGGTGGGAGGAGGTAAGGGAGGGAGGGAGGGAGGGAGCAAGGGAGAATTTATCTGTTGCGCTTGAGGCTTTTGAATTCTCCTCCTCCTTCTCCTCCTTTTCCTTCTTCTCCCTCTCCTTCTCCTCCTCCTTCTCCTCCTCATTCATTTCCTCTCCCTTCCTCCAACCCTCCTCCTTTCTTCCAGTGTCGGGCACCGGGGCCATACTGCGCGCTGCGGGTTTCGAGGAGTCCACAGACACATGGGATCTGCGTCCTTCTGAGCAAGGTTGGAATTTGCTTTGCAGCGTCAAGGCGGAGCTCGACTCGTCGATTGCTACCCTCCCTCCATCCCTTCCTCTACCGGCTCCTGGGGCTGGTGCGGGAGGTCTGGCGATGCCGCCCTTGATGGGGGGAGGAGGGATGGGGGGAGGAGCAGGAGGGATGGACCCTGCCATGATGCAGCAAGCGATGGGTATGATGCAGAACCCGGTGAGTTGGAGGGAAGGAGGAGGGGAGGGAAGGAAGTGAATGAGAAGGGTATGCTTGTCTTCGGTGGCGCTTTCGTATCAAAGGCCTGCTCTTGTGTTTCTCATTCCCGTCGCCCAGATCCCGCTACTCCTCTCCCTCCGTCCCTCCGTCCCTCCGTCCCTCCGTCCCTCCGTCCCTCCCTCTTCTTCTCTTTCCCTCTCCGAAACCCCGTGCTGAGGTCAAAAGTATAAGGGTCCGACAGACTTCATTCCAAACCCTATCCTGCAGGGCAAGCCCTAGCGCCCCTCTCACGCACATTCTCTCTTCCCTCCCTCCCTCCTTCCTTTCTTTCTCTCCTCCTGACCTCTCTCACCAGGCCATACGTGATAGAATTATGCAGGAACTCCGTGCAACCAATCCCGCACTAGCCGGGCAAGCGGAGGCCATGCTCTCTAACCCAGGAGCAATGGGACAGATGATGCAGGTAGACCCTTCCTCCCGCCCTTCCTCCGCTTTCTTTCCTCCATCCCTGCTCTTCTAAACACAGAAGCTCACTCTCCTCCTCTCCGCTTTACCCTCGTTTCCTCCCTTTCCTCCTTTCATGTTTTCCCTCATCCTCAAAGGCACTGCAGTCCAACCCCCAGATGATGCAACAAGCGCAACAAGCCATGAGCAGGGGAGCAATGCCTGGCTTCCCTCCCCCTCCCGCTTCTTCCACCACATTAGGAGGCAATACCCCTGCCTCCGGTGGTCTTGATCTCCCGAGGCCTCCAGGTGGAACAGGAGCAGGAGCAGGAGCAGGAGCAGGAGCGATGGGGCAAGGGCCACAGCGGTCGGACGCAGAGATGACGGAAGAGGAGTTGATTCAGCAAGCAATCGAAAGATCCTTGCGCGACATGTAGAAGGGATAAACGAATCGGACAGAGTGATGTGCATGTTCTTCCCACACCCCCAAAGAAAGGGGAGGAGGAGGGTGAAGAGCATTGCTCTAGTAAACACGTGACGTCGTGACGTCACGATGCTCCCATTGAGATGCGAACGTGTTGAATGTGAGACGAGAAAAGTGCGGAGATGCAAATCCATGCCACGCCACAGAAATTTTTGGATGACTGTATGGCTGCAGCTCGCTGCCCGAAGGAAAAAATAACCATCCGTACTCAGCTAATTGTTGTCAACCTGTGACAATCACGCGATTCGTTGGTGCGTTGAGTCTGGTGGAAAATGAAGGGGCCGTGCACTCTCCTTTGAGTCCGTAGATTGGGACTCCCTCTGCCTCCCGCCGCCGTGTTCAAAATTCCACTCATGCCGAAAGCACTTCGTCGCTTAGCAGTTCAGGGCTTCAGATCTTATGCCTCGTCGTGACTTATGTACGTGTGGCTCATTCTGTCTCATCCCTCCTCCAACCACAGCACAAGACGACGGCGTGTGCCCAGCCAAGCCCAGCAGTTTCGGGCGCGCATCATCGCCCGTTGCAAGCAGCCCATCGCATGGCATCACACTTTACTTCTCAATTACCCCGTTATTAAATTAGCGTCGAACGTATGCCCACCGGCGCTTAACACTACCATATATTACAACTGGAGACACACGAACGAAGAAGAGGCAGCACCGGACCGCCAGCGTCACTAGAGCGGCCATGAAGGCCATAGGCAAGAATGCGACGGCCCGCCCAGGCGCTGGTAAGATGACATTGGGATATGAGGGGATGGAGGAATACGAAGCACTTACACCATCACCCATGTATCTTGACAGACGCCCAACATGCTGCCGTCGTTGCTTCCTGGCTTCCCCCACCCATTCCTTCCTGCATGAGTCTCCTTCGCAGCACCAAGACTTTTCTTCCCTCCCTCCCTCCCCATGGGGCTGATGCGTTGGAAGGGTGTGACAACGAGCAGTCAGGAAGAAGAGACAAAGGAAGAGCTAGCGGCTGTCGAGAAGGAGGAGGCAGAAAAAGTGGGAAAGCAGGCAGCAGCATGAAACGGAACGGCAGCAGCACAGCAAGCCGGTCGTCCCCCTGTCCTCCCCTTTCCAACCATTCCTCCTCCACAAGCACCTCCTCCTCCTCCTCTTCCTCCACCTCCACCTCCACGCCCTTCCTCATGGATCCTGCCCGGCTCCGTGCCCTTGGAATAGACAGGCAAATGCTTGTCGATATAGGCCTAGAAAACGAGGAGACGCGCTCCAACCCCCTCTACCTCCAAATGGCCCATCAGCTCCGTCGTGGCGCGCGTAAGAAAGACCCCAATGCCCCGAAGCGGCCCTTGTCAGCCTACAACCTCTTCTTTCGTGACATGAAGGAAGGGCTGACAACGGCAGGTCCGACGGTCAAGAAGACTTTCGAGGGGCTGGGGAAGTATGTGGGGGAGGAATGGAGGAAGCTGGGGGAGGAGGAGAAGGGGAGGTACGAGCGAATGGCGGAGGTGGAGAGGAAGCGATACCATAGCGAGATGGCCGTCTATGAGGGGAGGGAGGAGGATTTGGGGGAGGAGGAGGTCATGGTGAACGGGGAGGGGGGGGGGGAAGGGCAAAGGCGAGGGCTGTCGGTCGTGCCGGGAGGGGGAGGAAAGCGGTTACGGGGGCAGAGTACGACAAAGAAGGTAATGAAAATGAGAATGGATCCAATGAGCAGCAGAATGGAGGAGTACCATCGGCAGCACGGGGCAGGCGCTATGGGTAGTCAGGCGCACTCCCCTCCAGTCTCTTATGCCTCGACGGGAACCGGCCTCTCTGCCTCATCCTTTACTATTAAAAGCAGCAGTAGCAGCATCAGTAATGGCAGCAACAGCAGTAGCAATAGTAGCACCAACAGTACCACAAGCAGCAGCAGCGGCAGCAGCAGAAGTGGGAGCCATAGCAGCCTTGCCCACTCCCACCCTCCCTTTCCTTCCTCCTCCTCGCATCCTCCTTTACGGGGCACCCCGCATCAACAGATACAGCCACTGCAGCAGCTTATTCAGCAGCAGCAGTCGCAGCTGGAGGAGGGACAACATGCAGGGACTAAAAGATTTGTAGCCGCCCCTCATAATCACAGCAGCACCAGTTTCAGCAGCAACAGCAGCACCAGCATCAGCTCCAGCAGTGATGACATTCTTCATGGAGGACCCCCCAATTTTTATTTTTCTTTGCCTCCCTCACCTGCCATGCCCTTTGTCCTGTCGGGCACGACGTCCAGGGGATGTAGAGGAGGGGGAGGAGGTGGTGGAGCACCCATGGATGTTGTTGCCCATCAGCCTATCGCTCCGCTTCCTTCCTCTTCGTCCTTACCTTCAGCCTCGAACTCGGTGGAGGAAAAGATTCGTCGGCAGATCGCTGCACTTCAAACCAAGGCCTTGCTGAAGCAACAGCGGATGCAGCAGCAACAGCCGCAGCAGGGGTAAATTGGAACAGGAGACGGAGAGGTATGGAAGGTGAAGAGGGAGGATTGATGGCAATGAGGGCAATTTAGTTTTGTACTTCTCGGTAGTGTGTGTCTTCCTGTGTATTTCCTTGTGTAGAATTAAGTAATTGCAAGATGGAAGGTACATGCTCGTGTGCAGATGCCCGTGCTACAGCAGCAGAGCTGCAGCGGCAGCGACTGCGGCACACAGAGAAAAGAACGGCTCGAGAGAACAATGAGTCAAAATTAGGAGGCGTTTAATAAAAAGAATTAAATCAAATGAAGATATCCTGCTTTGAGCTAAATTACGACCTTTGATTTCGATCTGTCTGAGGCATACGTATGTGTCTCCTTTCGACCGTGATGAGACTTTCAGGCAAATGTGCCGTCTAGTATTCGACAATTGCGACATGCACTACACACACACAATCAGGAGCATGGCAGTCAATCTACTTCGGGAAGAGGAAGACGTGGAGACAGCATCCTCCATCTCCCACACTACGGCTTCCACAGCCCTCCTCTACCTCCCACCCTCGGGCTCGCCATCTCCTCCTTCGACACCTTCCACCTCAGCTGAGACCACGACAGCAACAGCATCAAAGGAACAACGTCATCGTCTGCTTCTCGGCCTCGGCTTGGGCCAAATACTCTCGTTACTCATTGCGGGGACAGGTATTTTCTCATCCCTGCTCGCGGAGCAAGGGCTATCCCTCCCAGCAACCCAAGCATGCCTGACCTACATCCTCCTGTCACTCCACCTTACCCGCCGCCCACGTGGGCAGCCTTTGCACGTTACGTGGTGGAAATACTTGGTTCTGGCGGCTATTGATTTGGAGGGCAATTATTTGGTGCGTGAAGTGAAGGAGGAGGGAGCGAGGAGGAGTGTTGAGATTCTTACAAACAATAAAGTAGCACGTTCTCACACCCTCCCTCCCTCCCTCCTCTCCCTCCCTCCCTCCCCCTACAGGTGGTTCTCTCATTTCGGTACACCTCCATCACCTCCGTCCTCCTCCTCGACGGCTTTGCCATCCCTTGTACCATGCTGCTGTCCCGCTTGTATTTGAAAAGTCGGTTTCAGCTCCTGCATTTCGTAGGGGTGGTGGCATGCTTGGCAGGGTTGGGGGTCGTCGTTTACTCGGACTATAGGGTGCTCCATGCTCACGAGGGTGGAAGTGATGAGGATGGAGGTCAAGTGATGCGGGTATCGTCTTCAACGTCCTCCGCTGTATCGTCATCCGTCACTACCTCCGCCGCCGCCACCTTTCCCCACGCACTGGAAGGCGACCTCCTTACCCTCCTCGGTGCCGCGCTGTACGCGTGCTCGAACGTTCTGCAGGCATGTAACTACGCGTTGCGAGGATAACAAGATGGAAGGGGGGCTGGAGAAGGAATTTGTGGGAGGAAGGGGGGGCTGACAATGCACGAACATCGTCTTCTTACCTTAACCCTCCCTCCCTCCCATCCTCCCTCTCTTCCTCAGGAGCTGGTCCTTAAGACCCACGATAATCCCCACGAGTTTCTGGGCATGCTGGGCGGTTTTGGATTTCTCCTCGCGAGCCTACAAGCCTTGTTTGTCGAGTGGGGAAGGGAGGGAGGGAGGAAGGGCGAGGAGAAGGAGTGGGAGGAAGGGCTGGGGTACATGTTTGGGTTTGCGCTGACGCTGGCGACAATGTACACCTTGACTGCCATTTTTTTGAGGGAGGTGAGTGAATCAGAAGGAGGAGGGGAGGAGGAAAGGAAGGGGAGAAGGGGGGAATGGAAGGGAAGAGAGGGAGGGGAAGGGAGGAAGGGGCTAAAGGCGAGTAGGGATTATGAAGTCTTTGATGAAGACTTGATGCTATATCAAGCCTGACGGTGTGCTTTCTCTCCTTCTCTATTCCCTCTCTTCCCTTTCTCTCATCAGGCGGACGCCACGCTATTCAATCTCTCTCTCCTTACCTCGGATGTCTACGCGGTGCTCTACCGCTACTTTGCACAACATCAACCAATATCATGGTTGTATGGTTTAGGTTTTTTATTTACCTTGGGAGGGCTTGGCTTGTATCATGTGCCTGGGGCAGTGAACCCTCGGAAGAGAGTGAGGGGGGGGGAAGTGGGGAGATGGGAAGGGGTGAATGCCTTTGGCGCTGAATTGGACGGTGGGGTTGGGGAGGACGTGGAAGGTGAGGATCACCGTGGAGGGGGAGGGAGGGTATTGTGAAAAAAATAGAAAGCAATTTAACGTATGTACATGTCTTAGACGTATAGAATCAAAAACCAAAAAAATGCAACGAAAGGAAGGAGGACGAAGGTTCAACGTTACGTAACCTCCCCACGTGAAGCTGAAGCTCTTTATTTGAAAGTTGCTTTTTTCATTTGCATGTGGTGACCCGGGGAAGACCGAGAGGAGTTTTCATTGTCGTTATCGGACAGACTAAGCTCTGAGTTCACTTTATACAAGTCACCGTCTCTTCGACTACGTGTGTCGGATTGTCAACCGGCACGAGGAAGATGAGAAGAACACACCGACGTACGAGTCAAAATTCAAATGAGCATCCACGCTTTGCCCGAAGCCCCCTTACAAACATGACGCACCCAAGACAAGACCACAGCACGATCACGGCAAACACTTCCAAGGCAACCGCGGGGGCCTTTGCCGGGACGGTTAACCACGGTGTGGTACTTTTTTTTCCCCTTTCAGAACACTCTCGTCTGCTCTTCAAGCTTCGCTCTTCACCCCCCAGCTTCTCGATCACCACAACCAAACCACAGCTACAGCCATGGGTCGGCCCACCTACGTGCGCCTATTGTCCAAGCGCGCCAATTTTTTCCTTTCTTCAGGTACGTGCATTGCGATCATGCCTGTCTATCTTCGACTGAACCCCATCCTTTTGTTTCGTCTCCATCATTGGCGTGCCAGGCTGGCGCATAATTCCCTCGCTCTCACCACCTCTTCCCTCCTTCCACTCCACCACCTTCCTTTCAAAGCTGTCCTCCTGAAATGCTTGACCCTCGGCCTCTACCTTCTCGCCCTCTCCCACCGCAACGGATGGGCCAACTCGGAGACTACGAGCAGCAACGGCCTGATCACTTACACGGGGCATTGGGGGTTGTTTGTCGTGCACTTTGAGGGCTTGTACAAAGCAGGAGGGGTGGAAGCACGTTACACCAGCACGGAGGCCATCTCGGGCTGGGCTTCGGTTGCAGGGGGAAACAGTACAGTCTTGCACAAGGTAAGGAAAATGTGACAGGAGAGATGGTTGATTCGACGCAGCTTTTTTCCTCATGTCCTCCCTCATTTCCTTCTTCCGTAGGTGCGAACAGTGCAGGCGTTTAGTGTGATTGGTGGCATCGTCAAAATCCTTGGAACTGTCTCGTTTATTTCCGGTCGCTTCGCGGCTCGAACTGCCACCCAGGCCTTGACGTTGCTGGATAAAGGCCGCGCGTTTAATATTGGCTTCTTGTTGTGCAATTTATTGGGTAGGGAGGGAGGAACGGAGGGAGAGGAGGAAAATGGTAGACCTTGAATATTTATAAGTTGAGGGTAATGGTAAATATTTTCGCCCTTTGCATCTCTTTACCCACATCCCCTCCCTCCCTCCCTCCCTCCCTCCCTCCCACCCACAGTCACCTCCATCTGGGCCTCTCTCCCCGAAAACGCCTTTTTCTTCTTCTGCAATGTCTACCCGCAGCAGGAAGGTGCGTCTTCATGCATCTCCACGCATTTCAAACCTCCTCTCGGCAACAGTTCTTGGCAAGGGCGGTCGTATTCATTTGACCTGGTGGTGGCTGCCACTGTTTGTGCAGTCATCGCCGCCGTGGCAGCCGCCCTGGCCAGACGCACGCTTCGGAGGCTTGCTGAGGAGGAGGGACTAGGACTGGCGGGAAGAGGTGGGGGAGGAAGGGGGGGGGACATGGCGACAGCGATCTTGGATTTGGACCAGCCGTTGGTGAGCCCGTCGGCTCCGCCAGAGGCGAGGAAGGTGGTGGTGTAGAGGAGGAGGATGAAGAGGAGGGAGATAGAGAGGTTGCGTTTGTGTAGGGGTGTGCGTGTGTGAGAGTGAGAGAGAGAGGAGATGGAGTACGCTTGGTGTTTGTCGTGACGGTTCTGCGATGGATGGCCTGTTTATTCACGGCATGAGGGTGCCCGATGTGCCGGGGAGGGGCAAGCGAAAGAAAAAGATGGGGGAGGGATAGGAAAAAGGAGAAAAGAAATTTACATCGACGACGAGTTAATGTACGCATATAAATAAGAGGGCAAGACGGACGAGCGTACCTTCTTTCTTTTCCTTCTCTTCATGCACTCTTAATTTGTTTTTGGCGGGGGGGGGCGGGCTATGTATGTTATATTCGTTGCATCGTCTGTTGGTAGGTTTTGGGCCGACCGACTGTGCTGAGGTTCGTTTCTAAATCCAGACAAATCAACCGACGGAAGAAGGAATATAAGAAGAAATATAAGAAGAAATAGAAGAAGAAGAAGAAGGAGAGGACACAACTATGAATCAGAGCAGGCAGGTCCTTTTCTTTGTCCTTGTGTTTTGGCCTGCTTTTCTTATTTCTTGTTCTTCGTCATCGTTGTTGTCATCACCCTACATTGCATCCATCCCTTATGTTACTCTATGGAAAGGCTCCCCCTTTCCCTCTTCCTCTGTCGCTACTTCCTCAATTTCCCCCTCCACATTCCTTTGTCGTCCCTCCCAAACGGCAGACTCCGGCCCACACCCGCCTGTAGACCGATTCACGCTGACCTCCATCCCAACAGCGAACAAAGGCCAAGGTGATGTCATTGACAAAACTCATGCTCCCAGGGTACGTAAAACACCCCTTCCCTCATCTCCGCCCCCCCTTTTCCCTTCATTTTTGTTTTCGCGCATTTGGGCTGTTGTGGATCGAGGGAGGGAAGCCGCTCTATCTCACCCTTTTCAACACCCTCCCTTGGTCCCTCTCCATCAGATCTCCCCTCCTGACCAAAATCGAAACTGCCCTCACCATTGCCGGGTAGCTATACCCCTGGCCCGTCCCTTCTTCCTGGATACGACTGGTCTTGGTGGTGCTTCCTAATGGAATGCGTCGCTTCAAAAATTCCTCGGCGCGGGCCACGTGCTCTGGTCGTTCAAAACCCATGTTCCGGGTAGGATCGCCGCTGTGGTCTGTGGTGAAGAGCGAGGGAGGGATGAAAGGAAGGAGATGAGGGGTGTGTGTGTCACGGAATGCATCCCCATGATGGAGGGAAGAGAGAAAGAGAGTTGGAGGGGCAGGAGAGGAGCTTACCTGCTGCCAGTGCCACGCCTGTGGACGCTTGAAATAGGCGGATGGCCTCCCTCACGTCCTCCTGCGTCACCTCCGGGCATAATCGCATCTTGGCCAGGGACTCACTGATACGAACCAGGGCCTCGAGCTGGCGCACGGTAATGGGCACCGTTTGGCTGCCGCCGTCCTAAGGAGTGGGAGGGAGGGAGGGACGGAGGGAGGGGTGGGTAAACAAGGTATGCGGGAAGGTTATACAGCGTAATGCGGTGGGAAGAGGTCAGCCACACGGCACCCGAGGCCTTGCCCGTGATGAGATACACAAGACCAAGAGACGAAGGAAAAGGAAGCGACGACGCGGCTTCCACGTACCTCGGACTCCATTACCCGGCGTCGCACTGTGTCTCTAATACCGACGTATTCGCTGGCCAGGGTCTGACCGGCTTCAGGGGAGAGGCGTGGGGCACAGCGCTGCCGGCAGTAGCTGGATGGTGAGGGGGAGGAAGGGAGAGAGCAGCGTGGATTGGGAAGCCATGGGATAGGAGTGAGGGGAGGGGAGGAGGGAGCAGAGGGGAGGAGGGAGGGAAGAAGGGAGTGGGGCCTGGCTAACCTGACGAACTTCTTGATGGTAGGCATGTCCAAGCCACCTTCGGCATCATGTGTGACCCGCACCCCTTGGGCGGCATTCGCGTTCATGTGGACCCCCATCACATGCCGGGCAATCCCTCGGTCCCTCTCCTCATCCCGAATGTCCCGGACGATGAAAATAAGGTCGAAACGAGACAAAATGGTGGTCATTAAGTCAATGTTCTCCGCCGCTGATTTCAAGTCGTCGTAACGGCCGAAGATCGGGTTGGCGGCCGCCAGGACAGAGGCGCGCGTGTTAAGGACGGTGGTGATACCAGCCTGAAGGAGGGGGGGAGGAGGGAGGGTGACGAAGCGATGCTGAGGCTGACGTTCGGGAAGCGTGGGAGGAAAAGGTGAAGGGAGGGAGGGAGGGAGGGAGGGAGGGGGGGAGGGAGGGAGGGTCTTACCTTGGCGATGGAGATGGTCTGTTGTTCCATGGCCTCGTGGATGGCCACCTGCCAAGAGGAGGGAGGGAGGGAGGGAAAGAGACAGGGCGAGCCATAAATCAAAAAGGATGGAGGTGAAATAAAGCAGGCCGTGACCCTCCCTCCCTCCCTCCCTCCCTCCCTACCCGGTCCGTGTCGCGCATCTTATCAAACTCATCAATGCAAACGATGCCACCATCCGCCAGCACCATCGCCCCTCCCTCCAACGAAAATTCTCCCTTACTGTCCCGAACCACACTGGCCGTCAGCCCGGCGGCTGAAGACCCCTTGCCCGAAGTGTACACACCCACTGGTGCAACTTTTTCAATGAATTTAAGGAACTGGGACTTGGCCGTGGAGGGGTCTCCTAGCATGAGGATGTTGATATCACCACGGAGTCGCATGCCGTCTATGGAGGGGGAGCGAGGGAGGGAGAGAGAGAGAAAGGGGGGGAAGGAGGGAGGATGAGGCGACATGGGTTATTTGTTTTGGCTACACAGTTGCCGGCTTCCTTCTTCCCTTCCTTTCGGAACACCCGAATTTTCATTGCCAGGCCGTGCCCTTGGCCTTATCCATCATGGACCCCGTCAAATCAACGACACGGGGAGGAATAGAAGGAAGGAGGAAGGGAAGGAGGGAGGGTAACATGTTAGAAACCTAGAAACCTACCGGGTAGCGTCTTCCTCGACCCACTCAACAGCTGACAGGCGAGGGCCTTCTTAATGTCCACAGTGTAATCGCCCGATATACTGGGGGCGATGCTACTCGCCAACGTCTCGTAGATATCAGGTTGTCGTGCCATGGACACAAACAATTCCTCCTCCTGAGGGGTAAAGGACATGGCAGCCCTTCCCGCTCCCTCCGCCTCCACCTCCACCCCTACTGCCTTGATGTACGCGCTCTTCACTGCATGACTCGCCGTCGTGCCCCGGGCCGCTTGGTGACTAAAGGTAGAAAAGATGCCAATGATGTTAACCCTCGTCCCAGGGGCGACTTTATCGACCAAATACCGCTCGACCGACATGGAGATTGAGCGCGGCATCTCCCCAGTAGGCACCATTTCGGGGCTCTCCTGCAGTTTCAATGGCTGTTGGTCTATGTACACGCTCTCATCCGCCAATATCACATAATTCCGACTTTTGCACTTCCCTGCTCCCGGGCCAGGGGCATCCATCCCTCCATCGGGGCCTAAGGCATTGGGGTCGTCGCCATCACAAAAGGTAGGCAATTGAATCCCCCCGAATCCGCTCTGAGCAGGGATTACCTTCACCAAGTGACACTGAGAGCACTGCACACGCACGGCAACTGCCCTGGCACGCACCGCGGAGGCACTCGTGATAATCCCAGAAACTTTGATTAACCTCCCCACGTTGCCCGCTGCCAACTGCCGTAACGGTCTGGAGACCTGGCCACTCTTCAACGTAATCTGCAGGTCAGGGACCCCTCCCTCCGGCCCGCCCTCCCTCCCGTCCTCCCCATCCATCCCCCCCACGGGAGCCTCCAGCAACAACTGAGCCAATGCGTCACGGGCACCCCTTTCATAGACGGGTAGATATTCCCCCGGCAGGTCTTGGATGTGCTTCAACAACCGAGGCTCATAATCGTGCAGGTGTCCCAAGTCCACCTCCAACCAGTGTTGTCCCCGGCGGTAGCGCTGCAAGAGCTGGTTCCGGTAGAGGTAATCCGTGCCTTGTCGGAAGTTGCGAATAAACTCACTGTGGAGAGGGAGGGGACCGGTTGGGAAGGTGGGAGAAGGAAGGATGAGGGTCAGAAAGGGAGGAAGGGACAAGAGGCCTGGAAGACCCCATGGTGTATCCAGACACATCTCTTTCTTTCTTGCCCTATGAAAATTTACTCCAAATTCGTGTTGCACCCCACCAGATGCCCATCCAGTCTAACATACCGGAAGCTATTTCGAGCCCGCTCCTTCTCAAAGAGCGATTCGTCTACCACGGGTGCAGCGCCCGTAAAGTTGGGGTTGGTATTAACCATCGTCACGCGGTCGCTGTCGAAATCCATGTTGGTACTTTTGTGTCGAGCCTCGCAGGGCTGCCGCTACTTGTTTTTTGAACTCTTGTGTCGAGCCTTGCAGTGGTGCTGCTGGATATCTTTTCCAAATCGACTTCTTCCCTCCTTTCCGTCGTTACCCCTCCTATCCCACCCTTCCTTCGCGGCGGCGGCGCTCCTTCTCTTCCCCTGCTTGGTGCCTATGCCGACCTTGCGGCAATCCTTGTTGGTGTCAGAAATCGATACCAAGTACAAAGAGATGCTGACGGTGATCTCCGTACCGCTGCTGCCTGTGTGATGTGTGTGTGTGAAGGTGGGTAGGGTAGGGGGAGTAGGTGTGTTGATGGGGGTAGCTGAGAGCTCCTTATGCTCGTACGTCTGTCGCCGCCACTATGACTTGCACAGACAGGCCAATGTTATACTACCATTTGCAGTGGATGCGTGCCTCTGTCTTAAAGTGTGTTTGCCTGTTCCATACTAGTGTTATGGTGTCCTCGTCGTGTCGTCGTTGCTGCCTGCCGAAACAGAGAAAATGCCTCTTCCGCCCGGGCAAGACTTGACCGCCGACAAAAACCTTCCCCAACAGGTACAAAGCTTGACGGCAGTATTTGCCTCATCGTTCTTCCGCAAGTGCCTGTGCAAGCCTAGTGGCCGTGCCGGGAACGCCGAGGAGGTGTCCAAAGGGCCTACCATTCCCGCCGGGCGTTTCTTTTTGGCGATGAGCGAGCGACGCCGCCGGCGCCGTGACGGTCGCTTTGACATCGATCTCCGTTCCAAAACACTTCCCACAAAAAGACAAGTAAACGTCAAGCAAGCGTGTATTCTTTTTAAAGTTTCTACATCTTTTTCCGTTCTCAATTTCTACTATCACCGCAAATGTTGCCGACGATCTTCCCTCGCAACTTCCTCGCTCCCGCTATTCAACCCTCCCTCCTTCACGCCCTCCTCCACTGCCTCCCCATGTCGAAACACCCACACATCATTCAGCAGCCGGTCGTCCGTGTCACCGGTGAAGCCTGCAAAGCCTCCCACTACTAGCGTGTGTCTCTCGCCATGCCCCACCCCCGCGTAGGCCCGAGGTCCAGGGACCGATGGAGAGAGGGGTAGGTCTTCCTCGGTCCATGCCTCGACGGGGGGGAGATCAAATCGGAAGGTGTCGGAGAGGAAGGAGGAGGGGAGGGTGTCACTAGTGGTATTTAGTCCGCCAAAGATGTGGAAAAAAGAGGAGTGAAGGGGGTAGGGCGGATGAAGGGCGAGGTGGCCGCTGTGGGGTTTGAGGTAGTGGGACGGGAGGGAGGGAGAGGGAAAGAAGTGTGGTAAATGTGTGGAAGGGTGAAAGCCATGCGTGTGAATTATGTCATCATTCCAATGAAATTATGGCGTGCAAACAGAATAGGCAATCGCACTACAGGGACGGTCATCCTCTGTTTCAACACACCCGCCATTCTCCTCCCACTCCCCCTCTGACATAACTATCTCACACACGAAAAACTTACTGCCTGACGGGCGGTCGGCTCCTTTCCTCCTTCTCCTTCTCCTTTGTTTCTGCCGCCAAGACCCGCCATGTGTAGGTGCCTTCCTCCCAGTCAATCTCCACAAGCAAGGCCTCGTTGTGATCTTGCCCGGTTGCGTCGGACCCTCCCACGATGACCAAAGCATCCTTTTGTCCCCTCCCTTCCTCGCATGGGGAGGAAGGAGAGGAAGAGGAGGGAGAGGGGGTGGTTTTAGGGATCTTGACAGGCACCGCAACGTGATGCCACCGTGCGGGCAGCCCCCTTGACGTGGAGCGAGAGGGAGTGCCTTCCTCCTTCCCCTCCTCCACCTCCCTCACATCAGTAGAAGATGAGGGAACAAGACGTACCCAGCCGTTTTCCATTTGTCTTCCAGTACCAGACAATTTCAAACCCCAAACCTCATCTTCTTTTGCACCCTGCCGGCCAAAGCCCCCAATTAAAACTAGGTGCTTCTCCTGTCCCCTCCCTCCCTCCAGTCCTCCTCCCACTCCTCCCCGGACGACGGACAAGGAAGCCGCTGCTCTTGGAGCAGGTGGCCGTTGAAAAGACAACGTGGAAGTTTCAGAAAAGATTGAAGGCTTGATTTCGGTCCATTCCTGTGTGCGTGCCTCGAACTTGTACAAGTCCCCAAGAAAAGCTTGAGAAGAGTCTTGTCCGCCAAAGGCATAGAGAATGTCCTTCGTTGAATCCACGGTGCTAGCGGCGCCGAAGCGGGCGGAAGGAACGGCGGACATCGCGGTCAAAGAGCCGGAGTGAGGGATGCGTTTAGACCAGGTGCCCTGCGTCAGGTCCTGGGTGAGGTCGAGTGTCCATTGAGCGTCGATGGGGGCAAAACAACATGAGCTTGTGCAGCCACCGAAAAGCAGGAACTGGGTGCCATTGGCAAAGGCACCGGTGATAGCAGACATGATGGGCGGGGGTTGCTGCCCGTTGTCGGCTTGGGTGATGCTAACTTGGGACCAGGAGGAGGAGGAGGAGGCGGCGGCGGCAAGGGGGAGTAGGGGGAGTAGGCGGTGCATAGCTTGATTGATTTGACGCTGGCCTGTGCAAGGGGATCAGTCGATAAGAAAACAGACCATGCCAACTATGGGTGCGTGAGACATTGTAAATGCATCGTGTATGTGATGCAATCCCAAACATTTTACGACGACCGGATCGGAGGAGCTCGCTCCTCGGTTAATTCGCATGTTCCCCTGCTCCTGCATGTGAAGTAATTTTTGTGTCCACCCCGACCCTCACATCATCACAAGCATGCCACCCATTCTTTCAAGTGAAAACATAAGCACTCCACGTGATGATGGTGTTGGCATGTTTTTCCTAGGTCCCATATCGATGGGTTTTGGCCGAGACGAACCTCACTTGTACATCCCTCCGAGGAGACCTCTTCAAGTAGAACAGTTTATCAACCCCGCATCTGACAAATTGATCACACGACCACACAGACAACACCACCCTAGTCCCAACAACACCATGCAGCGTCTCTCCACCACGCTCCTGTCCCTCGCGGTACGTACAACTCATGCATGTGTCTTGCTTGCTTCATTGGAGGGTTTTAGAGGAGTTTACTCGAGCAATGCTGACGTGTTTGTCATGGAAGCTTCTATGAGCGGTGGTCGCGCGGCAGACCTGGTTTCAATCCGCGCGCGGGAGCGAATCCAGCCTTTAACTCTACTCCTGTGCTCCTCCTGACATCCTGCTAGACTTCTGAGGATCGCGGCATCGGTGTCCTCCACCTGGTCTCTGTACCCCGGTCGTTGCCCCTTACCCCTTCGTCCCCTCCTCCTGCCTCCCTGTCCCTTACCATCACAGGCTCTCCTCATTCTTGGCACCGCTGCTGCTGCCGGTGATGTCTGCCATCTCTACAGCACCACTATTGAGTCCCCTTGCTTCACGACCGTGAAGAACACGTCCGCATATGAAGTCCGCAAGTATGGAGGGGACGAAATGTGGACCAGGTATGTGATGTGCGAGGAGAGGAATGGAAAGATTGAGGGAAGGAAGGATTGAAGGAAGGAAGGATAGAAATTGGATACAATCGCTGGACTCTGAATGCACGGAGCTCGCATGCGTGTCAAAAGCAATAGCAAATTAGGAGTTAATCCATTCACACCCACCTCCCCCTCCTTCCTTACCTTGTCTTTTTCTTCCCTCCCTATTCCTTTAGCGCTCACATTAAGGCCCGTTCGTTTGCCGTGGCTCAAAACAAGGGCTTCATGACGAATTTTGAGTACATCTCCGGTACGTGACTAGTTCGGATGAAAGGCTCGAGGGCAGACGACTCCTCTTCTCTTCAAAATAAGAGGAAGCAGGAAGAAAATGGAGTCAATCCTCACATTATACAAGAAAACTGAAATTTACCAATGTCCGCTTCCATGTCTCTCTCTGTTCATCCCTTTCACAGGCGAAAACAGCAAAGAAGAGAAAATTCCCATGACCGCCCCCGTCATCTTCCGCCGCTCCCCCGATGGTGATGCAGGGTGGTTGGTCTCCTTCTTTGTCCCGAGCAAGTTCGCCACCAAGGATGACGTTCCCTTGCCTAACAATGAGGACATGAGCATCATGTCTCTGGAAGGAGCCACATATGCCGTGCGGGTTTTTGATGGCTTCGCCACTATCTGGTACGTGCTCTCCTTCGCTCCCTCCCTCCTTCCCTCCTTTCCTTGCCTCCCTTCGTGACGTATACGTTGACCACCAAAGTAAGAGCCATGACTATATAGCGCTGATCTTTCTCCGTCTACTTCCGCTGCTCACTCCTTCCTCCCCTTCGTCATCAACAGGGATTTCGAGAAGAACGAATACGAGCTTAAGAAAGCCCTTCTGGCCGATGGAGTGACTCCCATGGAGGACAAAAATAATGGCGTGATTTACGCGGGTTACGACAGTCCGTTTGTCTACGTAAACCGTCACAATGAGGTGTGGGTCCGCGTGGCTTGAGCCAGAGGAGACCATGAGGACCGAAGTAGTGTAGATATGAGCATAGCAAGAGGGTGTGGTAGAGCAACAGGAATGGCGAGTAGCTAGGACTTGGGAGAAAGTGAGGGCTGTGCACAGACCGTCGACCGCGCGCACACACATATACGCCAAAAACTTGTTGCACAGAAAGAAGCAATAAGCAAGGAAACAAAATGAAGAAGACAATGAGCTAGTTTGCTGTATGTGCCCAGCAGGCGGGAGGTTGAACGTTTCCCCTTATTTGGTCCAAAATACACAGACTCACAGTGCCATGAATTCACTCCCACACACATACCTACAAACAAAAAATAACAGCACTTGTCGCTTCCTAGGCTTCGTTCCAGGTTCTTTCCCTGGCGCTGTGAATGTTCACGCGCAGAGTCGACCCCCCCCCCCTCGCGCGATGACGCACGCACATGCCATCTCACAGCACGACTCGCACATGCCTTACAGATAGATGACGGGCCAATCGCTACCACCGCCACGACAAAAACATAGATACCACAAATTATCCTGGCTTGCCCTTCTCCTCCGCTTTCTCGCCTTTCCCATCCTTCTCCTCCATGCTTTCCTCCCCTCTAACCCACCATCCCCTCTCGTGGGCCGCCGCTTCACAACCCAACCCCGTGCCGCCTCACGGCAAACTCCTCCCAAAAACATCGTCATCATTGGCGCTGGTGTTGGAGGCCTTGTCACGGCTGGGCGACTGGCCCGGGCGACGCGCGCACGTGGGTACAACACGACCATCACCATTGTTGAGAAGAACGGGAGGGATTGTGCAGGGGGGCGGCTGGGAGAGTACATTTGGGAGGGCCACCGGTGGGAGACGGGGCCGAGCCTCTTATTATTGCCGGAGGTGTATCAAGAGGCGTTTGAGGCCTTGGGCGGTAGCTTCTTTGATTTTGACCACAAAGAGAAGGGCGGAGACGTGAATGGTGCTTCCTCATCAGCCGGAGCCGGTGACGACACGGACCATCTCAGCGACAACAAGGTAGCCAATTCCTCCCTCCTATTCACCAAAGTCGAGCCCAGCTACCTCGTTGTCTTCGGGGACAGAGACCGACTGGAGCTTTACACCAACCGTACCCGGATGACTGAGGCCATTGAGAGGTTGGAACCGGGAGCCTTCCCCCGCTATGATGCATACCTCGACAGCGCGCAGAATAATTTAGACTTTGGTTTCTCGGCATTTATCGAAGAAAAACCTAAGTGGCGATACCTCCCGGCATTTCTCCGCAACCTGAATGTAAACATGAATTTCTTCCCCTTGCGCTCGCACCAGGGGCAATTGGAAGGTTTGTTCGCCTCAAGGAAATTGCAGGCTGCTATGTCTTTCCAAGACCTGTACGTAGGCTTATCGCCCTACCAAGCACCCGCAGTATTCTCGTTGCTGCAGGCGATCGAATTAAACCAGGGGGTATTCTATCCTAAGGGCGGATTTGCGCAGGTGAGTCGAGAAGGAGGGGAGGGAGGGAGAAAGGGCGAGAAGGAGCGAGAGGGAATCACAAAACTCATTTGACAGAGGGCTCCGAGAAAGTTTTTTCCTCCCCAGTGCCCACTTCTCCTCCTTCCCTTTCTCCCCCCCTCCCTCGACTTCTTTTCCCTTTCTTTCCTTCCTACAGGTGAGTCGGGAGCTGTTGCGATTGGCTGAGGCAAATGGTGTCCGGACCGTGTTTGACAGCCCCGTGGCCGAGATACTATTGGAGGAAGAGGAGGAAGAGGAGGAGGAAAGGAGGGAGAAGGAGATCAAGGGAACGGACGGACGGGGAAATAAAGAGTCCACGCATTTGTCTTCCTTGAGCCCATCCTCCTCCTCCTCCTCCCCCTCCTCTCCGCCGGAAGTCGGTTCCACCCCGAGGCCCCAATCTCAACGGCTTAATTTCAAAACCACCGGCGTCCGTCTCTCCTCCGGACAATGCCTGCAGGCCGATCTTGTCATTAGCAACGTGGATCTGCCTTTCACCAAGAAATACCTTCTCCCTCTTCCCTTTGCCCAAGCGGCCGAGCATGACCGAGGCCGGTTCTCCTCGAGTGTCGTCTCCTTCTTGTGGGCCTTGAATAAGACCATGGACCCGGGCCTGAGGCATCATACCACGTTCCTGGCAGCACAGGATGTGGGACGAGAAGGAGGGGCAACACCAAATGCTGGAGAGAGAAGAGAAAGGGGGGGGGGGGAGGAGGGGAGGAGGGGAGGAACACAAGGCTACAGCGATCCCGGGCGAGCGGCATGGGACAGTTTGTTTAAGCATAATGAATTTGATTCGCGTTGGTTTAATTTTTATGTGCACGCACCGCAGAGGACGGATGCGAGTGTATGTCCTCCCGGACACGACGCGATCATGGTGTTGGTACCTAGTCCTATCCTGGGGAAGGAGGGGAGGAGGGCCGGCGGGAAGGAAGAGGAGGAAGAGGAGGAAGAGGAGGAAGAGAGACTAGTGGCGACTGTGCGGGAGGCGGTCTTGGCCCGGCTGGAGGAGATGGAGGGAATGGAGGATATGAGGGCGTGCTTGATCCATGAGAAGGTCATAGGACCAAGGGAGTGGAGGGAGAGGTACAGTCTGTCGAGAGGAGCGGTTTTTGGGCTACGGCACGACTTGGGACAGCTGTCCTATTTGAGGCCGGGGTGGAAGCATCGGGGGGGAAGGAGGGAGGGAGGGAGGGAGGGAGGGCGGCTGGAAGGGTTGTACTACTGCGGGGCGAGCAGCCGGCCGGGGAATGGTGTTCCTCTTGTGATGGTGGGAGCGAGGTTGTTGAGTGAACGAATCATGAAGGAATGTTTTTTGGAGAGGGAGGGGGGGAAAGAGAGGGGGTAGGAGATGGAGGGCAATGCAAGAAGACAGGTGTTGCTGAGGAGAGCTCGCAGACGAACAAAACAAAGTACAAGCATGAACTGAGACGAACCACATCGAAGTAGTAAAGATGAGCAAGCGAAGTCAGCTAGAAAACAACATCAAGATGGCGCATAGTACGAGAAACAACAAGAATGACAGCGCACCGCCGTCGCCGTGCATCATCATCCCAAAGCATATCAATATCATCGAGATTTTAATTGTCGCTGGTGTTGTGGTCAGTAAGTCCCACTTCCCCCTATCAGATCCACTCTTTCTATCCCTCCCTCCCTTCCCCCATTTCCCCAAGGCATTTTCGCCTTTATCGTCTCGTCTCCTTTCCCTCCGTTTTTTTTATCCCGACTCGTCGCTTTTTTTGGGCTCTCCTGTGCCGCCGCCGCTGCTGTTGCTACTGCTGCCGCTGTTGCTACTGCTGCTGTTAATTGCTACTTGAAACGACTAGGATGTCAGATTGGCAACGGACTTTGAAAAAATCAATTAAATTCAGCCTTAATCAATTTTTCTCTTTCTGATATAAATATCTAAGTAACCATCTGAGGGACGGTGCCTCTCTCTCAATCTCCACGTCGCGAGAGGGCACATGCACACATACACATCGACAGACGAACACACCGTCCGCTCTCATACCAAAGTGGAAGAAGGGAGGAAGAAAAAGAGGAAGAACAGCTATCATCTGCTCGCCGCCTTCCACCCTATCTCTTCCCTCCTCCTCCAGTTGTTCTCGATCCTCCCATTCCAACACCTAAATAGACACGCTCAGTCGAAAGACGTCTCCTTCCTCCCTCCCTCCCTCGTTCCCTCTCTCCCTCCTCTTCTCGTCAGGTTGCTGGTTCTAAGCCAAACATACAAAGCAGTAATATCGACTCATCCTCCCTACCCTCCTTGAGGGCTATTTACGGAGGGGAGGATGAACGGGTGGCAGAGCGCTTGCGTGTTGGTCTTCCTTCTCGGACGGGAGAAGCAACAGCAGCAACGGGAACGGCAGCAGCCGCCTTGACAGCAGCCTCTGCCGGAAGGGAGGAAGAGGAGGAGGAAGAGGAAGAGGAGGTGACGGCGGAAGCAGGGGTCTTGCGAGCGACCTGTGATGGTTACAAGACGAGGGAGGGAGCAAGGGTGAGAAGCTGAGCTCGCAAACCCTCCATCTATATTTACTTTTCCTCACTCTTTCCCTCACTCCTTCGCTCTTCCTCCTTCCCTTACCTCCCAATCCACATAGGAGAGCACGCCCTGGCCCGCGACGTATTTCAAACGGTAGTTAAGCTCCGTGAAACGAGCGAGAAAATTCCAGCTCCTCCTCTTCTTGTAGGTCCCCGTAGGTTGCAGGCATTGTCTCACAGCGGCCGTGGCCGCCGTCAGGTGGTAGTGCGGGATCTGCGTGAAGAAGAGGTGGTGCGCCACGTGGCCATCCGTGATATTGTGGGAGAGGTCTAAGGGAAGGGAGGGCGGGAGGAAAGGAGGCCAGCTTAGTCTTGAGGCTAAGACAGAGCTGTGGGAAACTGTCACCTTGGTGTCCTCACCATCACCGAGAACGAATTGTCAATTAAAACATGAAAGTAATCAATTAATTAGAGTTGTCACAATATATTTAACCAATGATAAACTCACCGTCAATCCCCATGCCGTATTCGCGGTCGATCGTCTCCAGGGCCCCCTTGATGTAGTTCCACTCCCCCTCTGCATAAACCTTGGTGTCCTCATCGTGGTGCTGCAGGTATGTCACCATCGTGATCCAGGCATTGAACACCAGCAACGGCACCACATAAATGGATCCTATCCTCGCCATCCCTCCCTCCTTCCCGCCCTCGAGCCCGATGTACACAAGGGCGCCTGCGACGACCATACCCAGCGTCGACACTGCGCATTGCACCCGCTCCTTGGTGTCGGTGAAGAGGGGGGAGAATGGAACTACATGGCTGTGTCCAGACGGAAGGGAGGGAGGGAGGGAGGGAGGGAGGGAGGGAGGGAGGGTGAGCAATCGAGAGTGGGACAAGAAGCGAGCCCACTCCGTGTCCGACTTCCCGTCCTCTCCCTCATCCGTCCTCTGCCCTCATCCCTCTTCATACCTGCCATCCATCTTGCCCGCAAAGAGGTAAAGGAAGGTGTACTTGATGAAGAGGGACAGCGGGTTCTCCAGCAACGCCTGCTCGAATGGGGTCAAGTCCTGAAAAAAAAGGGAGGGAGGGAGGGAGGGAGGGAGGGAAGGCGTGAGGTATGCCACAGGATCAAACAAGCCCGTGCCTTCTCTATAGCGTTCATCCCAACAACATATCCGCCCTCCCTCCCTTCCTACCTCGAACACCTCCTTGGTCATCCACGGGTGTGACATGTCCTTAGTCAGGTGGTTGTGGTACATGTGGTGAAGGCGGTGGGACTGGCGAAAGGGATGGAGGGAGGGAGGTAGGGAGGAAGGGAGGCAGAGATAGAATGAATGAGATGATCGACATGTCATTAAAACGAGGGAAGGGGGGAGGGAGGGAAGGAGGGAGGGCGGCCTGGCTCCCATACCTTCTGCCAAGGCCAGTAAGGCACCATCAAGGGGGCGTGGCAAATGTGACCGCATATGTCATTGAGCCACTTGTACTCGGAGAAGGAGCCATGGCCGCAATCGTGGCCTATCACGAAGAGGCACCACATGAAAAAGCCTGGGGAGGAAGGGGAGGAGGGAGGGGAGAAGAGTTTGTGAGTGCCTAGAAGACGTATAAGACGGCTCGATGGCTTTCCCCAATTCTCTTCCCTCTCATCCTCCCTCCCTCCCTACCTGCGAGGTTCCACCACACAAACAAACCAGGCAATCCATACTTGGCCTGCACTGTGGGATAAACAAAGTAGAGTGCCGCCAAGGCCGCGAAGTCCCTCAGCATGTAGTAAAAGGAGCGGAGGAGGGATTTCTGAAGGGAGGAAATGGAGACAGGAGGGAGGGATATGTGGTGAGAAGGGTGACAAAGCGCTTCGGACTGCTCGAGCTTGTGGACACGCGGGTCGGGTACGCACAGGTACACCACGTCCTTGCAACACCACGTCCTTGCAACACTTCTTCCCTTTTCCCTCTTCCATTCTCTCAACCTATCCCTCTTTATCACCCGTTCTCCCCCCACCCTGCTTCACTCCCCCCCCCTCCACCCCCTCCGCGTTGTACCTGGAAGCATTTCTCGGGGATGGCTTTCTTGATCTGGGACAAGGTCGGTAACGTTTGCTCAACCATGATTGTAGATAGGAGGGGGTGCTTGGTGGCTAGTATATAGGTACTCTAGGGAAAGCGATTTGGCGTCGGCGTGGAAAGTGCTGACTCGTCTACACCAAGGAGGATAGGCGAGGGGCAGCTACTCACAACAGGTGGGCGGCAACGGGGTGTTGTCGTCTCCTCTGTGAAAAGGCGAGTGAGGGGAGGGAGGGAGGGAGGGGGAGAGGGTCAGTCAAAAGTCGGCACTGTTTTTCAATTGGCTGGGTCAATGGCCCGTGACGATTCATTCGTCCCCGCAGGCACGCATTTTGGTACATTCTCCTTGCCGAGCTACGGGCCTCAGGACAAGGAAAGAAAAGGGAGTTGAAAAGCCACCCAAACAGCCTGATTGGACACCATCGCCCTGCGTCGCTATGTGGTTTTGAATGATCTTTGCAGTATTTGGGTAAGCTGGTCAGATCTCTAATTCGTTGTTTGGTTCATTTTCTTCTTGCTGGCTTGATCCAAATCGCTCCATGCGGGACACGTCAGTGTGCCTCCTAGACAAGGAAACCCTAAGGCGTGGTAGGATGTCAATGATGCAACCTTGGGGATATCAACGAGGTTTATGGCAAGGCTGTAATCATCGCAAGGAAAAGATCAAGCCGAGCTAGCTTAAACAGGCACGTTTGCAGGTGGTCGTGGAACTTGGATCAGCAGTTGCTATGTGCGTTGGGCTGGGAGTGGCCGGGAGTGAGCGAAGAAAAGCGGCGACGCGACTCGCCTTGTCACAACCATACCAGGATCGGATGTAAACTGACCAGAGAAGTGTCATTTTTCCTTGCCATTACTGTGAATATAAGTAGTCTACAACAGAAGACCCAGCGACACGAAGAAGAGGGTGAGGTGGTGCTTCACGAGGCGGTCCAAAGTCAAGGTGGAGAGACCATCGGCCGGGAGAGAGGATGGTGAGTCACAGGCAGCATCATCAAGCAGCCTCGCCGGCGGAGAAGTCGCAACGGCTTGGGCTTATGACTTTTTGGGGGGCATTTTCGCATTCGTGGGGCATGGCCTGTAATGGGGAGCATTGACAAGGCTTTGAGCAGGTGTATTGAAAGCGACAAACGCAAGTGCATGATAGTGGCGTTTTTCGTGTAAAATTACACGGCCGCACGGCCATGGTTGGGGGAGGTTGGGGTGTGCTCAAGACAACAATCAAGAATCAAACAAACAAACAAACAAACAAACAAACAAACAAACAAACAAACAAACAAACAAACAAACAAACAAACAAACAAACACATAGAAGACAAGAGAAGACAATATGAGGAAGAAGTCAAGTAATGTCAAGTGGTTGAAGTAGGGAAAGGAACAAGAAAAGAAGAGAATAATAGGGTAGCATGTTACAAGTATCTAAATCCCATCCCTTGATGGATTTTCGGTTTCAAGCTTGCCGCGTTCATACAGCACTTCATTTATAAATGTTTTTCTCACTTTCTGGCTCCCTCCCCGCCCTCCTTTCCCTCCTCCCTCCCTCCTAGCCTCTCCCTTGCTCACATGGTGTACAACTGATTACGTCGAAAGTCAAACACAATCCTTCTGCTGTTCGGATCCGTCCCTCCCAATACATCCATCCCCACCACCCCCACCGGTCGTTGCCCATAGCCGATCAATCCAAACGCAGGTAAGTCTGCCACGCCTATCCTCCTCCGCGTCAGACTCACGCCTTTTTCCAAACTCAAGCACTCAAAGTCACACAAATCGACGGGCATGGCTGTGCCGTCGATGCCCCAGACACTCATCGCGTTTCGTATCACCCGAGGGCTGGTTTCTCTGCAGGGAGGGTAGGAACGAGGGAGCGGTCAGTTGTGAACGAGGAGGGAAGGAGGAAGGGGCGGATAGAAGAAAAGGTTAGGGCTAGGGTTACCATACTCATCACTGCGCCGTTTTACACCAAAGCCAAGATCGAAACAACTAACGAAGGAAGAAAAAGGAAAGGAAGGAAAGAAAAAAAGAAAAAAACTTACCTTTCGATTCCGGCTTGCCTCGCGGCCCGCCAATTAACTATACTCATGCCGGCGCCCAGGTCCACCAGGGCTGGGACAGGGCTGCCACCCGTGCTCAACGTTAAATCCACGAAATGCAGCCCACTCATCGGATCCTGCCTCATGGTTACCCCCCTCGATAGCAACGTTGGCTGCGGATCCTCCAAAATCACCTCTAGCCCTCCCACCCTGCTTCCTCCCCCCGGGCCTCGCACGTCATAGGGGTAGACAGTGAGTGTTTGGCTGGCCCACGAAAAGTCGACAATGCCGAAGAACCTCATCCACACCACGCCGAGCAATCCATCCACGCCTGGAGGCAACACCCCCTCATTCCCCATCACCAACGCATCCATGTTCACCATCCCTCCCCCCATCCCTCCTTCCCGCCCCCCTGGCGGGAGCAAAGACACTTCGTTTAACATCACCCGAGGCGCTGCTCCTGCCCCTGTGGCTGTGACACCCTCGATCCTTTGACCCCCCCCAAGTTCACTCAACCCTAACCTCGCCCTTGTCCTCTCTGTGATGATCGTAGGGGTCGCGCCTGAATCAATCAGAAACTCTAGTTTCTCGCCTTTCACCCACACATCCACGCACACATAGCTCTTCGGCCCGGGGCTGGCCTGTCCTCCTCCGGGTAGCGTAGAAGGCGGAGTCTTTTGACGAAAGGGCACACGGGCGGCATAGGGCTTCCCTCCTTCCTTCCCTCCCTGGGCTCGTTGCTTTTCTTGCTGTTGCTGTTGACGCTTCTGGTGTTGTTGAAACTGCTGGCGGTTGTGGGCGAGGAGGCGAACTAGTTCTTCCTTGTCGATGATGCCTGTGGTCGGTACACCGAGGGTAGAGAGCTCTGACTTGATAACGGAGGCGCGGAGCTTGCGGACCTCGTGGAGGAGGTCGGAAGGAGAGGAAGAGGAAGGGGAGGAGGGGGGGGAGGAAGATGGGGGGGAGGAAGAGTGGAGGGTCGTGGCCGTGCGGGGGTAGAGGGAAGGGCGAAGGAGAGAAGAAGGGGAAGGGGGAAAAAAGGCTTGGCATTCTTTAAGGAAAAGGAGGAGAAGGAGGGCTGGAAGGAGAAGGAGAAGAAGGAAGGAAAAACTTCGTGGGGCCTGCCCGGTGGGACTTGTCGGTCTTCTCGGTATCATCAGTTTTAAATGTCTCTGCAACGGTTTGTGTGGGCCTGTAGAGAAATAGGGTATGTGTGGGGAGGGGAGAAGGGATTGGCGTTGTATGTTTCCTTCCCTCCTTTTTCGTTCTTCGCGTTTGGCGGTCTTTCGCGAGTATTCGTATTTGTATCCGCTCCACTAGTCCTCGTGGGCATCTCTCTCTTGTCTCACCACAATGTGACAACAAAGTCACGACATCACTCAGGTCGTCTCTGAGAGCCCGTAACTTGAATTATTCTCCTTCTCCTTCTTCTTTCCTTGACCCTCCTCATCCTCAATCCTCTCCTCCTCCTCCTCCTTCTCCTCCTCCTCCTTCGCCTCCACCTCCTTCTCATCCTCCTTTCTATTTTCCACCACCTTTGCGCATCATCACTTGGAAGCTCAGTCCATCTCCTTCCGTTGCCCGTTTATTGATGGCCCGCTGTTGCTCTTTGCTCACAATTCGCTCGATTATCTCCCCAGTGCCCCTGACCAGCCTCATCCTGCCTGTCTCCTCGTCGAATACTTCCCGTACCACGGCTTGTTGGGCTCGGTAGGCAGCGAAGGACATAGGTGCCATGGCTGCCCGCTTTGTAGGAGGAAGTGATGCAGGGTGTATTGCTAGGCTTGCAGGACGGGGGGGAGGGGAGGGAAGAGGAGGATGAGGAGGAAGTGGGATGGAGAGGGTGGGGACTACAGGTGCAGGCTCTGGTTTCCGATCCTTCTTTATGCCCTTTCTCTTGTCTTTCTTTTTCTTATCCTTTTTCGCATCCTTCTTCTTTTTGTGTTTAAGCTTGTGTTTGGACTCCTTTTTCCTCTTTTTATGCTTTTGTTTACGCTCCTGCTCGTCAGATGAGAAGGACATGGAGGATGAGGAGGCAGGGGGGGACGAGACAGAGGAGGTCGAAAAAGAGCTTCGGTGGGTGTCCTCGGACAACGCCCGCTTCTTGCCTTTCTTGCCCATAGATAATCACAGGAGGAGGCGGCCTGTACGCGTGTAAGTTGCGAATCGTGTGATATGTGTGCACGGAATGGGCACTAATGGCACCTCGCTACAGTGGGATTGAGGGCGAGGTCATCCGAGTCGTCAGGCTCTTCCCCCCACGAGAATTGCATTGACACTGTCCCTTCCATATCATCTTCCTCCCATTATCTGCAGGTACATTTCCTGGTCGCAGCGTCACGGTTGCGCGGGCAAGGATTGCATCCGCGCCTCTTGTTCAAAACGCCCTTTCGCCAAGAAGAAGGCTCGCCAACAAGGAAGTCGTCCGATTTGCTTCTTTCCCGTGTGCCTAACCCACACCCGGCCCACCACTCCACCACTCACAGCTTAAGACAGACACCGGACTAGTCTTATCATTGCTCAAGCAAGCTATGGACGACGCAGCCGATCACATGCCAGTTTCCCCGCCTCCCGACGAGCAGCATGAGGCTTTGTCTTCTTCCTCCTCTCACCCCTCTTCCGCTACGACTGACACCCTGGCCTCCCGCCTGCGTGCCTATATCGGAGCAGCCGCAGCCCGCGTCCTGTTTGAATTGCCGGAGCCCGATAAATGCATGGCAGAAGCGCTAGAAAGCCTGGAGGCGAAAGAAATGGCCTCCCGCTTCGTCGCGGATGCCCGGGTGCCTGCCCTGTATTTCGAAGCGTCTTCGTTACCAGGAGATTGTAAGCGGGGGGGAGGACAACGATATACCTTAGCATTGGATTTTGGAGGTTGTGAAGAGGAGGAAGGAATGGTGACAGTGCTCCCTTTTTCAACTTCCGTTACCTCCTCCTCTTCCTCATGTTCTTCGGCCGCCACCAGCGGAGGGTTGGTATTGGCTTTTATCAAACGCGCCCTCGAGCCGCTCGACGACGGCAGCCCAATCAGCAACCAATTGCAGGTCATCACTTTGGGGGGCGGGTCCTCGGAAACAGTCAGCAGAAGTAGCTCCAACACTGGCACCGGCACAAGCACCAGCAGTGTCACGGCGACGACAATGACCACGGGTTCTGCATCCGGCACGCCTGGAGCGTCGGTCCAGTCCATGTTTGCCCTGCTGCAGCAGTACACCCGATATTCATTTGCTCCCTTAGTCAAGTCCTTCGCGGCAGAAGCTAAGAAAAAAAAACAGCATAGGCAACGGCAGCAGCAGCAGCAGCAGCAGCAACAGGAGGAGGAGGAAGCAGATCAACAGCAACAGGGGAGTACCGACGAAGACAAGAAGGCCACCAAAAAATCTGCCTCTATGACAACAACGACCACCTCCTCCCCTTCGGCTTCTGACTCCAACGACAGCGTGACGACCAGGAGCCTGCTCACCCTTCAAAAGAAAATCACAGAGCTGGACCTTGCTCTCGCGCAATGCCAAAAGGGTCTCGAGATCCCCGCCGTCACCCTGGCTATCCATCCCGACATAACTCGTGCCTTAGCAAAGGCAGGGAGCGGGGCAGAGAGTGAAGGAAGGTATTCAATTGATGTGTTACGATTGGACTTGGACGAGGTGGGCCTGACGGAGGAAAGGCTGAGGGATGATGCGTTTTTGAATTCCCTGCAGAGTTGTGTGAATGGGTGGGTGAAAGACATCCAAAAGGTGACAAGACTGACGACTGAAACACCTTTCCCCGAGACGGCATTGGATGAGGTCAACTTCTGGCGGGGCCTGGAAGAAGCATTGGAGAAGATTGAGCGGCAGCTGGCGTCGCCCAGTGTGACATTGACGATGGTGGTGTTGAAGCAGGCAAGGAGGATGATTGCGGTTGCTGCTCTTGACAATAACACGGGCATGGCGAGCGCGGAGAAGGTGGTTGGAGGTATTGTGGCCTTTCTGCGGGACCTCCCCCTCCACCCCCTCCTCGCCGCCTCAAGTCTTGATCAGTTGGGCACAGCCGTGGGTAGCTTGTTCATGCATTTGAATAAAGTGAAGACGAATCGCTATTACGACGTGGAAAGGGCAGGAAGGTTGTTTGAAGAGTTATCGAGGGCATTTGCCTCGCAGTTGGCGTCTATTTTATGGGCGACCAAGGGTGGGTTGCTGCAATTAAGGGAGGGGGAGTATGAAAAGGGGATCGAGGAGATGGAGGAGGTATTGGGGCAGTGGAAGGGAGGTGCCCGAAAATTCGAAGAGATGTACCTGGAGCTGTGGAAGAGGCGCGTGAGGGATGGCACTAGTGCGACAATCAACAGCAGCAGCAGCATCAGCATCAGTAGCAGTGCCTCTAGGATGCATGGTCTCCAGGAGAGTGGGGCGCTGTCGAAGCTGCAGCAGCGTTTGAGTGAGCTTGCTTCCTTTAGGGCTGAGCATACCAGGTTTTGCCTGGTTGTAGATCGCGTGCTGGAGGGGGAGGAGGAAGTAGGGGAGGAGGGCGGGGGCAAGGTGAAGGCACGCAGAGAGGTGGAGGGGGCGTATGCGAGGGTGGTGGCATTGGGGGAGGGGGTTTTGGACACCTCCGTGGAGGGGGGCCAAGCGTGGAGTGATGCGCTGGAGGGTTACAGACAACGTGTGGACAAGCTGGAAAATCGAGTGGTGAGACTGTTGTGTTCTCGTTTGGAGGGGACGGGATCGGCAGAAGAAATGTTCCGGGTATTTGCGAGGTTTAACCCTTTATTGTACCGACCGCGGGTGAGGGCGGCGATAGCCCAACACCAGGCTAGGCTCATCAAGCATGTCCGAGAAGCTGTTGGGAAGTTGCAGAACAAATTCATGGGAAGGTATGAAGGGAGCGAAGCGCGAGTGACAGCGGCGTTGAGAGATGTGCCACCTGTGGCGGGGGTTGTGATGTGGGCAAGGCAGATCGAACGGCAATTGCGTTTGTTGATGACGAGGATGGAGGATTTGTTAGGGGCGGGGTGGGAGAATCACGTTGAGGGGAAGCAGCTAAAGGGTGTGTGTGAAGAGCTATTGAGGAATCTTGATACAGAGGCCTTGTTCGCTGGCTGGGTCAAGGAGATGCATGCGGAGGTGCTTGGAAAGAAACAGCAGCAGCAGTTGCAGCAGCATCAGGTCTTGGTGGTGGGGCGGGATAGGACGGGGGCGCCGTGTTTAAAAGTTAATTTTGATGAAAGTACCGTGATGTTGTTCAAAGAAGTGAGACACTTGCAGTGGTTAGGGTTTCGAATCCCAGCGGCCATTAAGATACTGGCTGAAAAGGCTGCGGAGCGTTACCCCTACGCGATGGCGCTTCAGGCCACGTTACGAGCGCTCGAGCAGACCTTGAGGCAGTGTTCTTCGAAAGGGGATGACGGAGGGGAGGAAGGAGTGAGGGAGATAGCTTTGGAGCCGTTATTGGAGGGACATATCCAGGCGGTCCGAGAGGTGGTAAAGGAAGCCTTCCCGTCGACTGGAGCTGGGGGAGGAGGAGAAGGGCGAGGGTCGTGCTCTTTTTCTCCCACCATTCGATGGGACGCCATTACTCCTTCCTTCTCGTCTTCCGCCTCCTTTTCCACATCCTCATCGTCCGTGCAGCAACAGCAGCAGCAGCAACAGATGGAAAGGAACGAGCCTTCACACGCCTTTGCCTCTTGGGTAACGTTGCTTTCTGAACGTGTTTTCGCCCTCCAAGAAAAAACCGAAGACCTCTTCTCCCTCCTCTCCACTGCCGACTCCCTCCTCTCTTCCATCCAGACCTGCCCCTACGACCGTCCCTCCCTCCTTGGGATCCTCCTCCAGCTGCAAGGAGTGATTGATTCGATGAATTTGGCGGGCTATAGGCGTATAGACACATTTGTCCAGTACCTAGAAAAAAAACTCTCCGACATTTTAAAGGCCAGGCTCACGCATGCCCTCGAGGCCTGGATCGCTGCATTTGAGAATTCTGCTGAGAGTAGAGGGGAGGGAGGCGGGATAGTCGAGCAGAGGAAGCATTTTCAACAGCATCGGGGGCAGCATAAGCGGGTGTATGCAGGGTCTTCCTCCTCTTATCCCTCCTCGAAGGCAGCAGTGTTGAGCAACCACACGAAAGAGCAGCAAGGGGATCTCTCTAACGGGGCCAGCAGCAGCGGAAGCAGCAGCAATAAGCACGCCACCGATGCAAGCACCTCTCCCACCAACGACCCCACCCTCCCTCCCTCCCTCGCCCTCCTCCCCCTCGTTGTCCACAAAATCCTGCTCCAAAACCAGACTCTATGTATTTTTCCTCCTTTGGAAGAAGCCATAGTCACTTATCTCAGACATCTTCATTCATTGATTGGTGTGGTTGGTACTTTGCCCAGATTGAAACAGTCAAGGTTTGATCTCTTGGAGGGAGGGAGGGAGGGAGGGAGGGACGACGGGAGCCTCGTCAGTGGTGAGAAAACGTTTGCGGATCTCCCGCGATTAGTGTCGCCAGCATTGTTGCGGACAGCGTATGAGTGTGTGCAGGAGGTAGGAAGGGAGGCAGGGCTCTGTGTCCAGGAATGGCTGCAATACCAACCGTTGTGGGACATGACGGCTGAGAGTGTCTATGCATGGTTAGAGGGAGGGAGGGAGGGAGGGCAGGAGGATGGGGGTCGATTGTCAGCAGCACCGACTGCCGAATGTCTGCATGCTTGGCATCGGCTGTTGACGGAGATGAAAGGCGCAAGGGCAGACATTGAGATGTCCCACTCCTCCCGACGCTGCTTCCCTCCGTCACTCGTCATTGATTATGAGCAGGTCGAAGGGCAGGTTAATCTGAAATATGACGCGTGGCAGAAAGAGTTCCAGGCGCGGTTCGGTCTCTTGCTCGCACAGGCTAGCAGGGAGACACACGCAGAGCTGGTCATGGGGAAGGGACGGTTGGAAGGGGTGGTTTTGCTGGGAGGGAAGGATGGAGGCAAGAAGGAGGGGGAGGGTGCGTTGAGTGGCGTGACCTACCTACAGGATATGCGCGTGGCCCGTCCTCGGTTGGAATCGATGGTCAGCGCATTAGTGGCTGGGGAGCGGCTGTTACACCGACAGCGGTACATGTTCCCGACGGACTGGCCTCAGGCTTCTCTCGCCGCTGGGGCACTTGATGATTTCACACAAATACTAGACAGACGAACCAAGGCCATGCAGACTCACCTCCCTGCGCTCCAGCACCAGGTGCGTGGAGAAGGGCGGATGTTAGCACAGCGCGTGCAAGGCCTGACGCAGGAATGGGGGGAACAGAAGCCGGTGAGGGGAGAGGAGCCACCGGAGGATGCTTTGGAGGTACTGGGTAGGTTTGAGATGGCCTTAAGTGCGTGTCGGACGGAGTATGATCGCTTGGCAGCAGCAAAGCAGGCGTTGTGTCTGGAAGATGACGTTCGTGGTGGTGAAAGCAATATCGGTCTCGATCCTCTGGCGCCTCTCGAGAGCGAAGTCCACGACTTGAAGGAGGTCTGGGGCAGCCTCGCTTCTGTCTGGGGGGTGCTGCAAACGCTCTATGACACCCCCTGGTCAAGTATTCAACCTCGTGTTTTGCGTAAATCCCTCGAGCAAATCCAAGAACAGATGCGCACCCTGCCGAACCGCGTGCGACAATACGAAGCCTTCACGCATTTACAGGGTAGGGTTAGGGGGTACCAAGCCCTCTCTTCCCTCATTTCCGACCTCAAGACTGAAGCCCTCAAGGACCGGCATTGGCGGGGCTTGCTCAAGAGGCTCCGCGTAAACTCTCACCCTTCCTCCTCCTCTTCTAGCCGTGCCGTCCGCACAAGTAGTCTCGGCCTAGAACACCTCACACTTGGTCATCTCTGGTCGGCCTTGGACCCCTTACTCCACCGCTCCCTCGTCTCTGAGACACTCACCACCGCCCAAGGCGAGATGGCGCTTGAAATCTTTCTGGGCCAGGTGCAGGATATTTGGGAAACGATGGAAGTCGAGTTGTCAAGCACGTTGTACCGAGGGAGAGTGCGTCTGATCAAGGGATGGGAGGTGATGTTTGCGAAGTTGGAGGAGCACTTGAATGCGCTCGCGGCCATGAGGCTCTCACCGTATTTTGGGGCTGTGCCAGAGTTTCAGCGCTTAGCAGGGGTGTGGGAAGAGAGGTTGAGTACGTTGAAGTCATTGTTGGATATCTGGATCCAAGTACAGAAAAAATGGGTGTATCTTGAAGGGATCTTCCTGGGGGGCTCGGCGGCGGATATCAAGAATCAGATGCCGAGTGAACACGCGCGGTTCAAGGCACTGGACACGGAGTTCGTCGCACTCCTCCGACGCGTGGCGGCGGCACCGCGTTTGATGGAAGTGGTGATGATTGAGTATGTGCATCGGCAGTTGGAGCGACAAGACGCAGCCTTGCACAAGATCCAGAAGGCCTTGGGCGCATACCTGAAGCGGCAACGTGCTGCATTTTCCCGGTTTTATTTCGTCGGGGACGAGGATTTGTTGGAGATTGTGGGAAATGCCTCCGAGCCAAGCAAAGTCACACAGCACCTTTCCAAGATGTTCGCATCCTTGGCGCAAGTGCGCTTGGAAACGAGGGAAGGAGGGAAAGACGGCGGGCAGGTGGTGGCGATTACTGCAATGATGAGCAAGGAGGGGGAGGAGGTGACCTTGCGGAAGCCTGTGATCTTCCATCCGGCTAAGTCGGCAGTTCGAGACTGGCTGCAGGAGCTCGAGTCCGAAATGCGGGCCACCCTCGCCTACCTTCTCGCAAAGGCCGTCGAGGAGGAGGAGCAGGCAGGGAGGGAGGGAGGCTTCGTGAAGTGGGTCGAGACCTATCCCGCACAGGTGGTGTTGCTGGCCGTGCAAATCTGGTGGACGCGGGGGGTCGAAGCCGCGCTCTTGGCCGGCAAAGCCTCCACCTCCTCCTTTCCCTCCTCTGCAGCCGCGGCCTTGGAGTCTGGCCCCCTCTCCACCTTGACCTGCCGCCTCGTCTGCAGTGTACAGCATGTCCTCGCCGCTGACGTTCCCCCGCAAACCCGAAAGAAGTTCGAGCACCTGATTACCGAATTAGTCCACCAACGCGACGTCATTCGCAGCCTCCTCTCTTCTCGTACTGTCTCTCCTCAGGCCTTTGCCTGGCTGCAGCACTTGCGTTTCTACTGGCGCCAGCATGGAGGGGGAGAGGGAGAGACAGGAGGAGGGTGCCTGCACATTCAGATGGCCAACGCTGATTTCAGCTACGGCTTTGAGTATTTGGGCATGGCGGAGCGATTGGTCCAAACCCCTTTGACACATAAGTGTAATCTCACCCTCACCCAAGCCTTGCACCACGGCATGGGGGGGAATCCATTCGGGCCCGCAGGGACGGGCAAAACCGAGAGTGTCAAGGCTCTCGGCGCGGCGCTGGGAAGATTCGTGTTGGTCTTTAATTGTGACGAGCACTTTGACTACAGCGCGATGGGGCGGTTGTTGGCGGGATTGTGTCAGGTGGGGGCTTGGGGATGCTTTGATGAGTTTAATCGGTTGGAGGAACAGATTCTTTCGGCTGTCTCGCAGCAACTGCAGACAATTCAGAAAGGACTGGCCAGCAAGGCAGGAGAGATTGATCTGCTTTCGAGAGGAGGGGAGAGTGGAAGGGATGGAGGGCCGGCGGTAGCGTTGCACCCAAACGTGGGTGTGTTTGTGACTATGAATCCAGGGTATGCAGGCCGCTCGCATTTGCCCGATAACTTGAAAGCTCTCTTCCGCTCAGTTGCCATGACGGCGCCAGATCGAGGAATGATCGCTGAAGTGATGCTTTATGCGCAGGGCCTCGAGTCCGCTGAGGCCTTAGCAAAAAAAGTGGTGGTGTTGTTTCAGCTGTGTGAAGAGCAGTTGTCGAGGCAATCCCACTATGATTTTGGATTGAGGGCACTCAAGACGGTGCTGGTTGGCGCGGGGGGATTGAAGAGACGGAGAATGAGGGAGAATGGGAGGGAGGGAGAGAGAGGGGTGGAAAGGATAGAGGCGCGAGTGTTGGTGCAGAGTACGTGCGCAACGGTAGTTCCGAAATTGGTGTCGGAAGATCTTCCTGTGTTCAAGGCGTTGTTGAAAGGGATTTTCCCTCAGGAAGTGGGGGAGAAGAGGGAGGAAGGGGGGGATGAAGAGGAGGTGGTGATGCGCAAGGCAATCGCCGAGGTGTGTGAGAGGAGGGGGTTGGTGCAAGGAGAGGAGTGGATGGGGAAGGTACTGCAGTTGCGTCAGGTCCTCTCTTTGAGGCATGGCGTTATGTTGGTCGGCCCCACGGGCTCGGGAAAAACAACCGCTTGGAGTGTCTTGCTCGAGGCGGAATCTCTCTTGAAGGAGGAGGGCGGGAGGAAAGGAGGGAAGAAGGGCCAGGCCTATGTAATTGATCCCAAGGCCCTGAGCAAAGAGCAGTTATTTGGTTCGTTGGACAACGTAACATTGGAATGGACCGATGGTATCTTCACCTCCCTCCTGCGTCAGATCCTCGAGAACGCGCGGGGCGAGCAGCAGAAGAGGCAGTGGGTTGTCTTTGATGGAGACGTGGATCCCGATTGGGCGGAAAACTTGAATTCCGTGCTGGACGACAACAAACTCTTGACACTACCGAGCGGGGAGCGGCTGGAGTTTCCAGAGAACGTCCGAATTCTGTTCGAGGTGGATTCGCTTGCTTATGTCACGCCGGCCACAGTGTCGAGGTGTGGAATGGTCTGGTTTGCAGAGGAGGGAGTCAGCGAATGGATGGTGTTGCGGGAGCATTTGGAGAGGTTGAGGACCGGGAGCTGCAGCAGCAGCAGCAACAACAGCAGCAGCAGTGTGTCGGCCCCATGGGAGGGTGGGAGGGAGGGAGGAAATGGCATCACCAGTAGCAATAGCAGTATGCCGCTTGCCCAGACCCTTTTTGTCAAGACCATAGAGCCCTGGGTGCTGGGAACAGAGGGAGGGGAGGGGGATGGCGAGAAAGAAGGAGGACTCGTGTCGGAAGCGTTACAGTTTTCGTTGGCGGAGGCGAGGAAAGGAGGGCATGTTATGGAAACCGAGAGAGGGAGATTATTGGAGACTTTCTTTTCCCTCCTACGAAGAGGGATTGCCTTGGCGGTCGCGTACGACGAGGAAGCCAGCCCAGCCGTGGAGGGAGGGGAGGAGGGAGGGCAAGACGGGATGATGCGCGGAGGGCACATGGAGAAATTCGCCTTGCGATATTTATTCTTTGCGGCTTTGTGGGGACTGGGTAGCTCCTTGGGAGGGGAGGGGAGGGAGGCGATGGCAGCATTGCTGTTGAAACGCAGCCCTTGGCCATTACCTCCTGCTTGTTCCTCCTTGCTTGAGCTGCAAGTGAGGGTGGAAGATGGGGAGTGGGTGGAATGGTCTGCATCCGTCCCTCGTCTGGAGCTCGAAGCACACAGTGTAGTGCGCTCGGACTTGGTTATTCCCACCACGGACACGGTGCGCCATATAGAGGTGCTTCGTGCCTGGCTTGCCTCGCGCCAGCCCTTCCTTTTGTGTGGGCCGCCCGGGTCAGGGAAGAGTATGACATTGACGTCCGCGCTTCGGTCGTTGCCGGATGTGGTGTTGGCGAGTTTGAATTTCTCGTCCGGAACCGGCCCGGATCTGTTGTTGAAGACATTTGTGCAGTATTGTGAGTATGTTCGAACACCGCGAGGAGTGGTCTTGCAGCCGAGCGCAGCGCTTGGCACAGGACGGGAGGGGGGAGAAGAGAAGCGGCTGGTCATCTTCTGTGATGAGATAAATTTGCCAGAGGCTGATAAGTATGGGACTCAGCGGGTATTAGCGCTGTTGCGACAATGCACAGAGCAAGGGGGGTTCTGGCGAGCTCATGACAACACCTGGGTGAAGCTTAATCGAATCCAGTTCGTTGGCGCCTGCAATCCCCCCACGGACGCCGGGCGTGTTCCTCTCCCCTCCCGCTTCCTTCGACATGCCCCTGTATTGTTCGTCGATGTCCCCTCCCCTCCTTCCCTCCGACAGATTTATCGCACCTACACCAGTGCGGTGTTGAAGCTGCAGCCTGCTCTAGGTGGTTTTGTGGACCCGCTGACTGACGCGATGCTCGATCTATACATGAAAAATCAGTCGAGATTTACCGCTGACATGAAGCCACAGTATGTTTATTCTCCCAGAGAGTTGTCGCGGTGGGTTCGGGCGTTGTATGAAGCACTAGGGGGAGGGGGAGGGAATGGAGGGAGAGAGGGAGGGATGCAGGGGTGGCAGCTGGTACGGGTGTGGGCGCACGAGGGATTAAGGTTGTTCTGTGATCGGCTGGCGAGTGAGGAGGAGAGAGAGTGGTGTCAGGCGTCAATCGATGACGTGGCAAGGCATCATTTTGCAGCGTGGGTGGAGGGAGGGAAAGCAGGAGAAGCGGGGGCCTTGGCGAGACCGATCATGTACAGCAAATGGCTGTCAAGGGGATACCGATCGGTGGAGAGGGAGGAATTAAGAATGTTTGTGGCAGCGCGTCTAAAGGTTTTTTATGAGGAGGAATTAGATGTTCCGTTGGTCATCTTTGATGATGTTTTGGAGCATATACTGAGGATAGATGGTGTGCTGCGACAGGCTATGGGACACTTGCTGCTGGTTGGGGAGAGTGGAGTGGGCAAGACGGTGCTTTCGCGGTTTGTAGCATGGATGAATGGCTTGAGCGTGTTTCAGGTAAAGGAGAAAAAGGGTAGAGAGAAGGGAGAGAAACATAATAAATATGCGGCACAAGCACTCCTCTTCCTTGATTCACAACTGCTTCACACCCTTCCCTCCATCCGTCCATCCCTCCCTCCCTCCCTCTCCAGGTAAAAGCCTCCTACCAATACACCCTTGACCGCTTCGATGACGACTTAAGGCACGTGCTCAAGCGTGCGGGGACGGGGGGAGAGAAAATCTGTTTCATCTTCGATGAGAGCAACGCCTTGTCGTCTGCGTTTTTGGAGAGGATGAATGCCCTCTTGGCGTCGGGGGAGGTCCCTGGTTTATTCGAAGGGGATGAGTACGTGGCTCTCATGACGGCATGTAGGACTATGTCCGTTGCTGCTGATGGTGGTGGTGTGAGCAGCAGCAGTAGTAGCTGCTACAATGGTGCAGTGGTGTCGGCTGGAGGAGGGGCAGGCAGGCAGGGAGGGGATTCGGAGGAGGAATTATACAGGCGGTTTGTTCTGAATGTCCAACGGAATTTGCATGTGGTTTTTACCATGAATCCGGCGGGCCAAGAGGATGAGGCATTTGCTTCTCGCTCGTCAACATCACCGGCATTATTCAATCGGTGTGTAGTTGACTGGTTTGGCTGTTGGTCTCCAAAGGCCATGGCTCAGGTGGCCTACGAATTCACTTTATGTGTGGATTTTGGGGTAGGGCTGGAGGGGGGGATGGACGGGAAGGGTATTCAGGACAAGAAAGGGGAGGAGTTGCTTGAGGTGGTGAAATTTTTGTATGAGAAGGAAGAGGAAGGGATGGAGGTGGGGGAAGAGAAGAGAGGAAGAACTGGGGCCACCCACAGCAACAGCGGCAGCGGCAGCAGGCCTGCAATCGCCTCTTCTTCTTCTCAGGATAATCTCCAGCAGCAGCCCACTATTCACCACGCCGTCATTGCTGCGCTTGTCGTCACACACCAAGGGGTCAAGCGGGCAGTGGAGTGCATGGGAGGCAAGGAGAGAGGGTGGGGTGCAGGAGGGGGCCGGAGGCATTTCCTAAGCCCGCGGGACTTCTTGGATCTGATTCGAAACTTCGTGTCGGTCGTGGGAGAAAAGAGGGCAAGGATGGAGGAGCAGCAACTCCATCTAAATGTCGGCCTGGAGAAGCTCGCGGTGACACAAAGAGACGTAGCGGGGCTGCAGCACGCGCTGGCATCAAAAAAGGAAGAGTTGAAGGGGAAGGATGCCTTGGCCAATGAAAAGCTGCGACAAATGGTAGAGGATCAAAACGAGGCAGAAAGGAAGAAGACGGATGCGGACAAGGTGTCCCGGGAATTGGCCCGGCAGGACGAAGCAATTGCCACGCGACGGGAGGAGGTGGAGCGGGAGCTAGCAGAGGCCGAGCCGGCACTGCTGGCTGCGCAGGGTGCGGTGAAGTCCATCAAGAAGGCGCACTTGGACGAGGTGCGTGTGCTGGTCCGCCCACCGAACCCTGTGCGGCTGACGTTGGAAGCAGTCTTGATTTTGTTAGGGGAGGAGAAGCGGGATTGGAACGATGTGCGGAAGGTGATAAGACGAGATGATTTCATCGCGACCGTCGTGCACTTTGATCCGGAAAGCATCACGGCCAAGCAGGTGAAGGACTTGACCGACAACTATTTGTGCTTGGATGAGTTTGACAATGACGCGGTCCAGCGCGCGAGCACGGCGTGTGGGCCTTTGAACAAATGGGTGGTTTCTCTTTTGCACTATTCCGAGATCCTTCGACGTGTCCAGCCTTTGCGTGAAGAGGTGGCGACCCTGCAGACTGAGAGTGACACGCTCCAGAGTCAACAGGCTAGGATTGAGGGTGAAATTAAGCTTTTGGAAGCGTCGATTGCGCAGTACAAGGCGGAGTACGCTCAGGCAATTCGAGAGATTGAAGGGATCAAAGGAGAGATGGACGTGGTCGCCGGCAAGGTAACACGGGCCGAAGCCCTCCTCACCAGCTTGGCTAGTGAGAAGAAACGGTGGCACGACACCTCCACCTCCTTTCAACGGCAGCTCTCCTCACTCGTTGGCGACGCCCTTCTCTCCGCAGCTTTCCTAACCTACGGCGGTCTTTTTGACCATCGTTCCCGCGGACGGCTGCTTGCCGAATGGTCTTCTGCGCTCACTGCCCTTCAAGTCCCCTTCCGGTCCGATCTGTCCCCTACCGACTACCTTTCCCGACCCGCACAGCAGCTCGAGTGGGCTTCGCACGGCTTGCCCAACGACCAGCTCTGCGTGGAAAACGCCATCATCCTCGAGCGTGCTCAGCATCGTTACCCCCTCGTCGTTGACCCCTCGGGGCAAGCAACTAAGTTTTTGCTTTCCAAATTCGCGGCGCGCAAAGTCCAGACCACTTCTTTTGCTGATGGCGGATTTTTGAAGATCATGGCAAGTGCTGTGCGGTTTGGGACTCCCCTGCTGATTCAAGACGTGGAGGAGAGCGTGGACCCGCTCCTCAATCCCGTCCTCAACAAGGAGTTGCAGCGTACGGGTGGGCGTACTCTGCTCCGGCTGGGCAACGAAGACATAGATTTCTCCCCTCAATTTCTCGTCATATTGGTGACACGCAACCCGACTGCGCGTTTCCCCCCTGACTTGTGCTCGCGTGTGACACTGGTGAATTTTACGGTTACCCCGGCCTCGCTCTGTGCCCAGGCCCTGTCCCAAGTCCTGCGCGCGGAGCGTCCCGACGTCGATCGCCGGCGCTCGGAGGTATTGCAATTGCAGGGAGAGCAGAACGTGCGGTTGCGAGAGTTGGAGGAAGGGCTTCTTACTGAGCTATCGGCGGTGGAAGGGAACATTCTGGACGACGACCGCGTACTTAAGGCTCTGGAAGGGTTGAAAGCCGAGGCGGCAGAGGTGGGGAGGGACGTAGCATCGACGAAAGGAGTGATGGAGGAGTTGAAAGCGATCTCGGATGTGTACGAGCCATTGGCCTTGACGGTGACGCAGGTCTTCTTTGTAATGGACCGTTTGTCGGAGATCCATTTTCTCTACCAATACCCGATTCAGTACCTCTTGTCGATTTTGAGCCATGTCTTGCAAGCGCATCCTCCTCCAACTGCTTTGGCTTCTCGTTCGAGGGGAAGCAAAGAAGGAGGGAAGGAGGGAGGGACGCAGCACCGGATCGATACCTTGAAGCGAGCATTCTTTGCAGATGTGTGTCGGCGTGTGGCTAAGGGGCTGCTGCAGGAGGACCAGCTCGCGTTTGCCATGCGCCTGACGCAGATATATTTGCAGGGCATAGGGGAGGGAGCGAAAGAGGCAGGAGAGAGTTTTGGCAGTATGCCAACGGAGGCGGAACTAGAATGCTTCTACAAGGGGCCTGCGGCAGCTGCGGCGGGTGGGCTTGTTGTGGGTACTGCTGGTGGCGATGGACAACAGGAGGAGGAGGATGAGTATCTCATACCGGGGGTGCGGTTGGAGAAGGGGCAAGCGAAGGAACTTCGGGCCCTTTCTCTTCTCCCTTCCCTCGCACCTCTTCTACCCTCGCTCCAGCAGAACGAAAAGGCTTGGGCAAATGTGCTTGTGGCTGCGCGGCCTGAGGCAGCCATGCCTGCCTTTGACGTGGCGGTAAACCCATCGTCCTCATCTTCCTCCTTTTCCCGTCGCAATACAGCTAGCAGCAGCAACAACAACAGCAGCAGCACCGTCCAAAGTTCCAACACCCTCTCTCCCGCCCAGCGTGCCTTCCTTCACCTCCTAATTCTTCGTGCCCTCCGGCCCGACCGCCTGATCGCTGCAATGGAGCTTTATATCTCAAGAGTCCTCGGGGAGAACTTCCCTTGGCGTGGCCTGTTCGATCTAGCAGCAGTTGTCAATGAGCAGAGCACTGCTGAGCGCCCTTTCCTTCTGTGTGCACAGCCAGGGCACGACGCCTCGGGGAGGGTGGATGCTTTGGCGGAAGCTGAGGGAAAAGGGCTGCGGTCGGTGGCGATGGGCTCAGCAGACGGGTATGAGGTGGCGGAGAAATTAATCGCGGCAGGCGCACAGGATGGGACTTGGGTGTTACTGAGAAATATTCATTTGTGTCCTCATTGGCTGGAAGTGCTAGAGAAGAAGCTACACAAGCTTACCACTCCACACCCGGCCTTCCGCCTTTTCCTCACTTCGGAAATCCATCCCCGCCTCCCTCCCTCCTTCCTGCGGTTGAGCGATTTGATGGTCGTGGAGGCGCCCACAGGGATGAAAGCGAATGTCATTCGCTTACTTAACGACGTGCCTGCGGGAAGGATGGAGGGAGGGTGCGTGGAGAAGGCACGCGTGTTCTTCTTGGTGGCTTGGTTCCATGCTATGGTTCACGAGCGGTTGCGGTACCTCCCATGGGGGTGGTCGCGTCGATATGAATTTTCACAGGCTGATGCTCTGGCGGCTCTGGATGTGGTTGAAGGCTGGATGGATCGAGAGGGAGAAAGGGATGAGACAGGGAAGGGTGTGAAGGGTTGGCATGTCTCACCGGAGATGATTCCCTGGGAGGCGATTAGGACGTTGTTGAGTGAGAGTGTGTATGGAGGGAGGGTCGAGAACGTCTTTGACCATGCAGTAGTGGAAGGCTTCGTCTCCCAGCTCTTCCGCCCTGAGTGTTTTGACGTCAATTTTCCCTTGGTGCCCGATCAGTCGGTCTGCCTGCCCGAGGAGGAGGAGGAGGGGAGGGAGGGGGGGGGGCGGAGGGAGGGGTACTTGGCGTGGCTGCAGCAGTTACCCAACCAGAACTCGACCACGTGGTTGGGGCTTGCACCCACAGTGGAGGCTGATTTGTGGTCGACGATTGGAGCAAGGGTGGCTTGGAAGGTGAAGGAGCTACAGGAGGACGTGCGGGAGGAAGTAGGGGAGGGAAGGAACGAGGGGAAGGGAGGGAAGACCGCGATGACAGTAACGGCGACAGCGAAGACCCAGGCCTTGCTGCAAAAGATACAGGGGTGGCTGGAGCGGGTCAAGCCGGTAGCCTTAAAGATTCGCACGCGGGATATGGTTGGAAAAGGAACATTTACGAGGAGCAGCAGCAGCAGCAGCAGCAGAAGGGGACGTAAAATTCATACCTCGTCTTTGTCGTCTCCTTCTTCTTCCTCCTCTGGGACCGACGGCAACGCGGGTGCGGCTCTGTTGTTGTGCTTGCAGAGGGAGATGGAGATGGGTCAGGCCATGCTGGGGAGAATCGAGGCAGATCTAGAAGCGGCATGCGATCTCTTACGTGAAAGCAGAAGCAGCAGCAGCAGCAGCAGCAGCAGCAGCAGCAGCACTGGTGGGAGCATGGGCAAGAAGGCAGCGCGGGCTTTAATATTGGCGCTGGATGCGGACAAGGTGCCTTCTGAATGGAGGGGGTTACATCCTCGAGGAGAGCCGAGCCAAGGAGCCGGGGCGTGGATAATTGATACTCTCAGGAGGGTGGAACATTTACAATCCTTGCATCTCGTGCAGAAGACGGGAGAAAGGGTAGAGTGTGCCGTGTGGTTGGGCGGGCTTTATTTTCCTGAGGCGTTTGTGACGGCAACGCGGCAGGTGGTCGCGGCACGGCGGCAGTGCTCCTTGGAAGAGCTGACATTGGCAATTGAGCTCACTGACGAGCGCAGCAGCCATGGTGGGGATGGGGACGAGATGGACAAAAAGGAGCAAGAAAATGCCTTTCGTATCAGTAATTTGATGCTGGAGGGCGCAAACGTTAAGGAAGGGCGGTTAGCTTTGTCCTTGGAGACCCTTCGAAGTGAAGTACCCTTGGCTTGGTTTTATTGGCATAAGGTGGGACAGCAGCAGGCGGAGGATGGTGGAGGGAAGAAGAGGCAGCAGACAGGCAAGAAGGAAGAGGCCTTCGATGCTGCCGCGGCTCTGACGCTACCCCTGTATTTGGATGAGAAGCGGTCGACGCTTGTCGCGCAGGTGGCGTTGATGCAGCAGGGACAGCAGCAGCAGGCAGCGATTCCCGCGCACCAGTTGGCGCAACGAGGTGTGGCTTTGGTGGCGTGGCGAAGCGTGGTATGATCGATAGATAGATATGTTGTGTAATAAAAGGAGTAAAGGAGGTAATCGTAGATTTCAGCATGTCGGTTTCAGAAACAGGACGGCCTACCAAAATAAAAAGCTAGTGTAACGGTACTGATCGGTATAACGCGGAAGTGGCAAAACGTGTAAGGAATTGCCGAACGCAAAAGAAGTAAATTGGATGTTGGAAAACGCCGCATTAATTGGCATACGATGCTGGTGCAGCCACTACCCCTCCTCTTATCGCGATGCGGGGGGAGCAAGGACTGATGGCTATTCCCCTCCTTCCGTCAAGGAGGAAGGAAAGGGAGCGGGGTGGGAGAGTGTGATCTGTTTTGTGCAGTCCGCCGTGACGAAGGAAGAGAAGTAGAAATTGGTTGAACAACTCTTCCTTACAGGGGGATCGAGCCTTGCTGGGCTTTTATTCCTTTGAGAATCACAAAAGATTCTTGGGAATTCCAGACATTTTTTAAAAGGGGGGGGGGTATATTCTAGTAGAGGGTTAGGGTCTGCACCTTCTTCGACCCAGAAGACAAGGCTGACATGGTGTCATCCTCTTCGTCTCCAGCTTTGAGGCGTTTGACGCGAGCCCACTCCTCCGGGTGGCAATGCCTCAGGTGGTCGCCACA